>Ga0233424_10000016_pt1 | contig 247813 bp, 274 predicted proteins | sample Watercolumn_Towu_FD_181011 | JGI IMG/M metagenome (GOLD analysis project Ga0233424, IMG submission 181011) | Freshwater microbial communities from Lake Towuti, South Sulawesi, Indonesia - Watercolumn_Towuti2014_125_MG | ecosystem: Environmental > Aquatic > Freshwater > Lake | place... | reverse complement strand
TATTGTAGTTTGTGGTTTTTTGAGTGGCATATTACAAGCAAAGAGCAAAAACGCAGTATCATGGCGTGGTAGAGAATATGCGATGAAAGATCAAATCCAAGATTCTATTAGTGTGTAGTAAGAATTATAGATAAACGTCATAAACTATCTTCAAATTGGATAAATCATCACTTATAGCAGGTAGTGCACTTGGTGCCACTGTAGTTTTAATTGTATTTGCTTTTGTACTGTCCGGTCCAGCAAAAAATTTACAGCCAGAGCTAGTTGTTACAAACGGTCATGATGTAAGCACAGTTGGAGAGATTACGCCAATTATTACAAAAAATGATTTGACCTTAACACAGTTATTTGAGCAAGCTGAATCAGGAGTTGTAAGAGTGACTGTTGATAGAGCCGAAGGTTCTGGAAGAAGTGGAGTAGGTTCAGGTTTTGTTTATGATGCACAAGGTAATCTAATTACCAACGCGCATGTGGTGCAGGACTCTCAAAAAATAACTGTGACATTTCTTGATGGTACGTCCTACAAGGCACAAATTGTTGGAATAGACCGTTTTACTGATATAGCAGTAATCAATGTAGATGTAGATTCTTCTTTAATGCACCCAATATCTATTGGAGACTCTTCTAGTCTCAAAGTTGGAGAAGCAGTAGCTGCAATTGGCAATCCATTTGGACTTTCTGGTTCTATGACTTCAGGAATAGTAAGTCAGCTTGGAAGAATACTGCCTTCTCAAGATTCTAGTTTTTCAATTCCAGATGTCATACAAACCGATGCGGCAATAAATCCTGGAAATTCAGGTGGACCTCTGTTAAACATGAAAGGTGAAGTAGTGGGGATAAACACGGCAATCCAATCAGCAACTGGCGAGTTTACAGGGGTTGGTTTTGCAGTTCCATCAAAAACAATTTCAAAAATAGTTCCGCAGTTAATTGCTGAAGGTACATATCATCATCCATGGATGGGGATTGCCGGAAGGGATGTAGATCCTGATCTTGCTAGCATTCTTGGTTTAAAGGAAGCAAAAGGATTTCTTGTAATTACAGTAGTGGAAGACAGCCCAGCAGACAAGGCAGGCATTCATGGCTCTAATGAAACTGTAGAGGCAGAGGGTATAAGCTACCAGATAGGTGGCGACGTAATTGTGTCGGTTGATAGAAAAGATGTCAGAAAAATAGATGATGTTTTGGTTCATCTTCAGCGAGAAAAAGCAGTAGGTGATAGCATGGTATTACAAGTTTTGCGCGATGGGCGCATTTCTGATTTTACTTTAATACTTGAAGAAAGGCCGCAGTAAAACTGATACAAGAATAAATACTTCAAGTCGAGCTATTGACTAGTTGAGTAATCTCATTTTAAATTCCGAAATATTAAATCATGTTCTTGACGGCAAAAAGATAACATTAGAAGATGCAATTGAAATCTTTAATATTTCAGAACATAATTCCATAGAGCTTTTCAATACAGCTCAGGCCCTAAGAAACAATTACAAGAAAAATATTGTCACTTTTTCAAAAAAAGTATTTTTCAATGTGGTAAATCTTTGCAGAGACATTTGTTCTTACTGTACATACAAAGCAGAATTTGGAGAATCAAAGCTTTCAATGATGAATAAAGACGATGTCATCCAGCTTGTCCAGCTTGCAAAAAAATATAGATGCGTAGAAGCGTTGTTTGTTACAGGAGAAAGACCAGAGGAAAGATATGGTAGTGCAAGAAAATGGCTAAAAAATAATGGCTTTTCTAGTACTGTAGAATATTTGGTACATTGTTCTGAAATTGCCCTACAAAACGGATTATTTCCTCACACAAATGCCGGAAATCTAACAAAAAATGAGATGAAAGATCTTAGTAAAACCAATCCCAGTATGGGATTAATGCTTGAGAATTCAAGTGAACGACTAACAGAAAAAAATATGCCACATCAGTTTGCCCCAAGCAAAAAACCAAAGGAGAGATTTCATGTACTTGAAAACGCAGGCGATCTTGGAATTCCAATGACTACAGGGATTCTTGTCGGAATAGGTGAGACAGAAAATGAAATTATTGAATCTATTTTTGCGATAAAGAAAATTCAGGATAGGTTTGGCAATATCCAAGAAGTTATTTTGCAAAATTTCCAACCAAAAGCAGATACAATCATGTCTGATTTTCCACCAATTGATGAAAATTATTTCAAGAGAATAGTTGCACTTACTAGAGTAATAATGCCTGATATGAATATCCAAATTCCTCCAAATCTCTCACCAAAATCTTATCAAAGTTTTCTTTCTGTTGGCATAAATGATTGGGGTGGAATATCACCGTTAACATTAGACTATGTCAATCCAGAATTTTTGTGGCCTAGAATACAAAATGTTGAAAAAAACTGTCAAGAAGCAGGTTTTGAGCTAAAAGCAAGATTTCCTGTGTATCCAGAATTTTTCTCATTTGTTGATTCATCAATAAGAGACAAAATGTCAGAAATTCAAGACAAGGATGGATTTGTAAAAAGAGATTATTGGAAATGACAGATAACATGTCCCATCTTGATTCACTTTTAAAAAATGCAGATCCATTGATTTCTTCAACGCTTGATAAAGCATTATCAGAAAAAGAGATTAGTGCAAAGGAAGCCGAACGACTCTTTTACGCAGACGGTCTAGATTTTCATCTTGTTGGCATGGTAGCTGATGAGCTTCGAAGAAGACGAGTTGGAAATGTTGTTACTTATGTTGTTAATAGAAACATAAATTTCACAAATGTCTGCATAAAGCAATGCGGTTTTTGTGCATTTTCACGAGATTTTAGAGAAGCGGAAGGCTATTTTTTGCCAACAGAAGAGATCGTAAGGCGTGCAAAGGAGGCGCATAGTTATGGCGCAACCGAAGTTTGCATTCAAGCAGGTCTGCCACCAGATATGGATGGGGATCTTTATGAAAAAATATGCAGAGATATAAAAAAAGAAATTCCTAACATCCACATACATGGGTTTTCTCCAGAAGAGGTACTGTATGGTGCCACAAGATCAGAAACTTCAGTAAAAGATTATCTATTACGACTAAAAGAGGCTGGGGTTGGAACACTTCCTGGTACTGCTGCTGAGATTTTAGATCAGAATTTACGAAATAAAATTTCGCCTGGAAGAATTTCTGTCAAGAATTGGATCAAAGTTATAAAAACGGCACACAAACTTGGAATAAAATCAACATCAACCATTATGTTTGGACATTTGGAAACTCCAGAAGACAGGACAAAACATATTGCATTATTGCGAGATATCCAAAAAGAAACAGGAGGCTTTACAGAATTTGTACCGCTTGATTTTATTTCAAATGAAGCACCCATGTACAAATACAATCTGCATGATGGAATAAAAAATGGCGCAAGCGCAAAAGAGGTTTTGCTAATGCATGCTGTTGCAAGAATCATGCTAAATAATTATATAAACAACATCCAGATGTCTTGGGTAAAAGAAGGCCCGAAATTTTCCCAGCTTTTGCTAAGATGTGGAGCAAATGATTATGGTGGAACGCTGATCAACGAATCCATTTCAACATCAGCTGGTGCACAACATGGCCAGCTTCTAAAACCAAAAGAAATTAGGCGTCTTATAAGAGAGGCAGGACGAATTCCAGCAGAAAGAAACACTTCATACAAAATACTTCGAATTTTTGAACAAGAACCACCAGAAAGCGAACTTGATTCCATCGAAGATACAACAAGATTTGGTTCATATTTTGAGCTAGTTAAAATCGACAAATATAGATACAAAAATCAAAGAAAAAACTAGTTGTCATCAATTGATTCTATACTATCTTATGCAAAAAGCCTAAAAATTGATGAGTGCGAGGCTATTTTTTACCAAAGCAAGGTTATAACGATTAGAATTACGGATTCCGAAATTGCTGAAATAAAACAAAATTATGAAAAAAAACTTGGCGTACGCGTAATTCACCAAAAAAAGATCTTTGGCTCTGAAAGTACGATTTTAGATAATCCTGCATCAATCATAGATTCAGCTCTTAGATTGGCATCTTTTCAGAACCCCAAAATGTTTTGGAAGTCACTGCCATCTCAGCTAAAAAAAATATCGCTTGAAAAACTATATGACAAAAGACTAGATGAAATCTCTGGCAACAAGGCAGCAGACATTGCACAACAGATGATCAATTCCGCTTCAGATAAAAAAATCACTAGTATTACAGGTTCATTAAACATTGTATCAGAAAAATTTGAGCTTGGAAACTCAAATGGACTAAGATGTTCTGATGATGCTACATACGTTTCAGCAACAATCAATGCAGATTCTGATGTTGGAAGTGTAGCAGTTTCTGGCATTGGACATGCAAGCTGCAGAACACTTGATGCGTTTGATGCGAATGCTGTTGGTAATGATGCAAAAAACATGTGTGTTGACTCGATAAATCCTCAGCGATGTGAAGAAGGAGAATATTCTATAATTTTTGAACCATATTCTGTTGGCGAGATTTTATCATTTGTCTTTGCGTCAAACTTTAACCTAAAAACATATTCAGAAAAGCGAAGCTGTTTTTCAGGGATGCTTGACTCCAAAATAGCAGTAGATGAGTTTACTGTGCTTGATGATCCACATGCCAAAGAGGGCATTGGCAGCAAAAGCTTTGATGATGAAGGAGTTTTTACCCAAGTCAAACCATTGATTGAAAATGGAATATTCAAAAATGTTTATTCAGATTTGTTTGATGCCTATAAAGAAGAAAAAGATTCAACTGGAAATGCAAGTAGGGAAGGCACTCCTATGGGTCGCGATTCTCAACCAATACCACAATCAGCACCGCATAATTTGCATCTAACTGGAGGAAAAATGACCAAAGACGAGATTATCAAAGAAACTAGGCAGGGTCTGCTTGTTGGTCGTCTTTGGTATACTTATGCGGTAAATCCAATCAAGGGGGATTTTTCGTGCACTGCCAGAAGTGGTGTAAGAATTATTGAAAATGGAAAGATAAAGGCGCCTGGAAGATCATTTAGGGTTGTACATAACTTGCCTTTACTGTTACAAAATATTTCTGCTGTTGGAAATGACGAAAAAAATGTTTTACAGTGGGCATCTTTGCCTTCAATTGCGCCCACAATAAAGGCAGAGAGAATCAAGATTACGCCAATATAGCAAGATTAACGCAGGTGTAAAAAAATCACCTGACTGGTGTAACAAAGCTCGAGTCATCAATTAATAAAGTAAAGTACGGTACCATACCGTATGAGGGCAAGACTCACCTACATTCCAATAGAGGTAGCCGATCAGTTTGAGGATTTTATAATAAAAAGAGACGAACGTGTACTAGATGCAATAAAGGCCAGAGCACGCGATTATAGTACCTTGTCTTTGCTAAAGTTGTTATACCAGCTTCGTAGCACGCCTATGACATTTTCTGATCTTTACTTAAAATCAAAGATCAGAATGAAAAGATCATTTCTTAACTATCTGCATCTATGTGTTGATTATAATTTTGTAAAAAAGGAAAGCATTGGACCAAATGTAATCTATTCCATTACAGACAAAGGAAGAGTCATGCTAAACTTGTTTATGCAGAAAAGTAATTAGGCTGCACAAATTTGACGTAATTGGTGTCAAGTAATAGTTTTCCTGAAGCCGAGGTTTACCAAATAAAAAAAGTAAGATACAACAGCCCCATAGTTTTTGCAGGATTTGTTGGCGCAGGACTTGCAGGCTCATTGGCTGTTGGCCATATCATTGAAAAGTTATGCATGGAAGAAATTGGATATATGAGATCAAGATATCTTCCACCATCAACTGTTTTTATTCAAGGTAGACTAAGACATCCATTTCGCTTTTACGTAAATAAAAAAGGCACAATTTGCGCAATAATTTGTGAAATCACGCTTAGAATGGAAGGCCTGTATAATATTGTCTCTGCAATTCTTGATTGGGCTGAAAAAAATGGATCAAATGAGATAGTAATACTTGATGGTGTTGCAACCGATAAAGAACATGACAACAAAGTGTTTTGTGCAGCAGAAGAAGATCTTTGTCGTGTAATGGCAGATAGAGACATCAACATGATTCCTCGAGGTTTTATTACTGGGATGCCTGGCGGTTTACTTAACGAATGTTTGCTAAGAAAAATTAGAGGCGTAGCATTACTAGTACGCGCAAATCAAAAAATGCCTGATCCTCTTGCAGCTGCTACACTAGTTAATGCAGTAAATAGAGCGTATGGAACAAAAATAGACACAACAGACCTTGTTAAAGAAAAAGAGAAAATTGGAGCAGACTTTAAAGAACTTTCAGAAAGTTATGCCGAGCACAGAAAAATACTATCTGGCATGTATATGTAGAATGGTTTATCCAAATTCTTTTATTGAAAACAATTAAGCATCAATTATGACGCTAACATACAAGCAAGCAGGCGTGAATGTTCAAAATATAAAAAAAAGTCAAAACGAAATTGGTCGCATTATTGCGTCAACACATGAGCTGCAAAAAAATGTAAAGGTAAAGCATGGTTTTGGTCATTATGCCGGAATTTTTACTATTTATGATAAGATAACACTTGCAATGCATACTGACGGCGTTGGAACTAAAGTATTGATTGCAAACATGATGAAAAAATACGATACTATAGGGATAGACTGTATTGCCATGAACGTAAATGACATTATTTGTATTGGCGCAACGCCGATTTCCTTTGTTGATTATATTGCAGCAAATAAAAATGACAAAAAAATATTTGCACAGATTACAAAAGGGCTTGTAAATGGAGCAAAACTAGCACAGGTTCCAATTGTTGGTGGAGAAACTGCCATTATGCCGGATTTATTTTCTGGAAAGGGTTTTTCTTTCGATCTGTCTGGAATGGTAGTTGGTATGTTGCCAAGAAACCCTATCCTTGGAAGCTCAATAACTAGAGGTGATATCATAATTGGCATAAAAAGTAGTGGTCTTCACTCAAATGGTTATTCACTTGCAAGAAAGGTTTTGCTTTCAAAGTATTCAATAAAAGACAAGATTAGAGGAGTCGGTAAGCTTGGAAATGTACTTTTAACTCCAACGCAAATTTATGTAAAACCAGTTTTAGACGTGATTAAAAAATGCAAGGTCCATGGGCTTGCCCACATAACTGGTGGGTCTTTTACAAAGCTGCTTAGACTAAAAAAAATAGGCTATGATCTTTACAACATGCCCAAAGTGCCACCCATTATGCAGTTAATCGAAGATAAAGGAGTAAAAAGCAATGAAATGTACAAGACATTTAACATGGGAATAGGATTTTGTATAATTGCGCCAAAAGAGGAAGTAAACGACATTGAATCAATTATTAAAAAACACAAGATGCCATCTCAACAAATTGGGAACATTGTTAGTAAAACAGGTGTGTTTGTAGATTCTAAGAAAATTGCATCATAAATAGACAGATTTGATGTAATTTTTGACTATTAATTGTCTTATACCAATATTCATATGACTAGCAGGGGACCAAGTGATGAGTGTTTCAGCTTCAAAAACATTTGAAAAAAGTAAAAAAAAGATCATAGGTCTCGTAGTTTTAGTAGTACTTGCTGCCAGCATTATGTTAATACCAGATCTGGTAGATTACAAGGCAAGCCTTGGGCTAAAACTTTCTGCAATAACACTCCTATCAGTGTATGTTGTTCTTTCATTTGAGATTGTACATAGAACTGCTATTGCACTGACTGGTGCCATAGCCATAATCATAATTGGCATAACTACAGGTCTTTTCCAAGCCACAGAAAGTTTTGAGTTTGCCGTAGATTCTATCGACTTTAACACAATTGGGCTTTTGCTTGGTATGATGATTATTGTAGTTGTCATGGCCGAATCTGGTGTTTTCCAGTACGTAGGAATCAAAATGTGCAAGGCGTCTAAGGGAAGTTTGTGGAAATTGCTTGTCTTGATGTGCACCTTTACTGCTGTCACATCTATGTTCATAGACAATGTTACAACGATTTTGCTTATGGTGCCTATCACCATCTCTGTGTTTAGACTTTTCAAATTATCTCCGATTCCATTTATCTTAGCTCAGGTTTTCATGTCTAATGTAGGTGGTACTGCTACTCTTGTTGGGGATCCTCCCAACATAATGATTGGTTCTGCTGCAAATATCGATTTTAATGCGTTCATAATCCACATGGGGCCTACTATAGCAATCTCACTTGTTTGTTCTATGATTTTGTTAAAGTTTATGTTTAGAAAAGAGATATCAGCAAAGCCGCAAAATCTTGAGATCTTGATGACTGAAAACGAAAATTTGTTAATTAAAGATAAAGGATTGTTAAAAAAATCAGCAGGAGTATTGTTTGGAGTCATAATACTTTTTGTTATTCATGGTATTATTCACATACAGCCTTCTCTTATTGCACTAGGTGGTGCAGGAGTTTTATTAGTTATAACAAGAGTAAAGCTTGAGAAAATATTTCAAGAAGTTGATTGGAGTACGCTCATATTTTTTGCAGGGTTGTTTATAATAATTAGCGGAACAGAAAGAGCAGGACTAATTGATATCATGTCAAATGCGACACTAGATGCAACTGGCGGAGATCCTATGACTACGTTCTTTCTGATAATCTGGTCGTCTGCCTTTGCTAGCGCCATAGTTGACAATATTCCATTTTCAGCTACGATGATACCATTAATTACAAATCTAATCCAAAATGAAACTATAGGATCCGCTTTTGGAAGCTTTATGATAAATCCATTATGGTGGGCCTTATCATTGGGAGTAGGATTGGGTGGAAATGGCACGCTTATTGGTTCTAGTGCAGGGGTAGTTTCTGTTAGTTTAGCAGAAAAACAAGGATATAACATTACTTTTAATAAATTCCTCAAACTAGGACTACCTTTTATGATAGTAAGTGTGGCAGTTGGAAGTCTAGTATTGTGGGCAGATGTGTTGCTTCGACTAGGATAACAGAAAATAGAATACAATTTATTTAATTTGTATCTGAAGTTACTTTACAAAAATGACACAGAATAATTCTCTATTTTCAACAGCATGTGCTGAGATTTCACAAAATCTGTTGTTAATTCAGGTGCCAACAAAAAAGAAGGTAAAGACAGAAATCAAGAAAATTTGCACAAAATACTCGCTTGAGCGGATTCCAAGAAATTATGAAATACTTTCAACGGTTACCGGAAAGGAATATACAAAATTACAAAATGTCCTTTTAAAAAAACCAGTCAAGACAGCATCAGGCGTCGCAGTTATCGCATTAATGCCAAAGCCGTATGCATGTCCGCATGGCAGATGTACGTACTGCCCAGGTGGAATTGAGTTCAATACGCCAAATAGCTATACAGGCAAAGAACCTCTTGTTATAACTGCTATTGAAAGTCAATATGACCCAAAAAAGCAGATACTAACAAAGCTTGAAAAATTATTGGTTTATGGTCATGATGCTACAAAGCTAGAGCTTGTAATTGTTGGCGGAACATTTCCTTTTATGCCAAAACAGTATCAAGAAAATTTCATAAAATCTTGTTATGATGCACTAAATGGTTTTGACTCGCAAACACTAGAAGATGCAAAGAAAAACAACGAGCATGCAACGATTCGAAATGTTGGGTTTACAGTTGAAACAAAGCCAGACTATTGTAAAAAAGAACATGTGGATACAATGCTAGAGTTTGGAATTACTCGAGTTGAGATTGGTGTACAGAGCTTGCATGAGAGTGTTTACAAGATTGTAAACCGTGGCCATGACCTAAATGATGTAATAGAATCCTTTCAGGTTGCTAAAGATGCAGGCTACAAAATAGTTGCCCACATGATGCCTGGATTACCAACAATGACACCACATGATGATATTTCTGATTTTATGACGCTTTTTTCAGATCCACGCTTCAAGCCAGACATGTTAAAGATTTACCCATCTCTAGTATTGCAGAGCACTCCACTTTACAATGACTATCTTGAAGGAAAATACAAACCATATTCAGACAAAGAACTTGTTGCAGTATTAACTGAAATCAAAAAGAATGTTCCACGTTGGGTAAGAATAATGCGCGTTCAGCGCGAAATATCGCAAGAAGAAATTATGTCTGGACAGAAACTTGGCAACTTGCGCCAGATAGTACAGAAAAATTTGCAGAGGCAAAATCTTAGCTGTAAATGTATTAGATGTAGGGAGGCAGGGCTATCAGAAACAACTGCTACATTTGATGATCTAAGACTAAACCGTGAGAACTATGTTTCCTCTGGAGGCAGCGAGGTTTTTCTTTCCTTTGATGATTCTGATGATAGGATCTATGGTTTTGTGCGATTACGCCATCCAAGCAATAAAGCTCACAGAAAAGAGATAACAGACAAGACATGCATTGTACGTGAGCTTCATGTATATGGAAAATCACTAAAAATAGGAAAACATGAAAAAGACAGCATCCAGCATTCTGGATTGGGGAAAAAATTGATGGGCGAAGCAGAAAGAATATCAAAAGAAGAGTTTGATGCAAAAAGGATCCTGGTCATAAGTGCAGTTGGCACGCGAGAATATTATCGAAAGCTTGGTTATTTCCTTGTTGGCCTCTATATGGCAAAGGAACTATGAGGAAGATAAATGTCAAAACAAGAAATTATTGGAAAAGGAACTTGGATAGACAAACTTACATGGGAATTACTTGAAAGAGAAAAATCGCTTGGGAGAAACACAAAACTGTTAAAGGTTGAAAGCGGTCTTGGTGCATCAGGCATACCGCATATTGGCAGCTTGGGTGATGCAGTACGCGCCTATGGGGTAAAACTTGCACTTGAAAATTTTGGTTACAGCTCAGAGCTTGTGGCATATTCTGATGATTTAGATGGATTAAGAAAGATCCCAGAAGGTTTTCCTTCCTCACTTGAAGAACATCTTGCAAAGCCAGTATCTCTGATCCCAGACCCCTTTGGCTGCCATGAGTCATATGGAATGCACATGAGTAGTATTTTGCTTGAAGGTCTTGACAGGCTTGGCATAAGTTATGAGTTCAAACGTGCATATGACACATATCGTAATGGACTACTAAAAGAACAGATTCACACCATACTAGTCAATAGTGAAAAGATAGGAAACAAAATTGAGGAATTGGTAGGTCAGGAAAAGTATCAAAAATTTTTGCCTTATTTTCCTGTCTGCTCAAGCTGTAACAGGCTCTACACTGCAGAGGCCTACGAGTACATACAAGACGAAAAAAAAATCAGATACAAATGCCAAGATACGCTGATAGGCTCAAAAAATCTTAAGGGATGCGGTAATGATGGAATAGCAGACATTACAAAAGACCTTGGCAAGCTTGCATGGAAGGTAGAATTTGCAGCAAGATGGCAGGCCTTTGATATACGATTTGAAGCCTATGGAAAAGACATTATGGATTCTGTAAAGGTAAACGACTGGGTTGCAGAGGAAATTTTGAAATTTCCTCCACCGCATCATGTAAAATATGAGATGTTTCTAGACAAGGGTGGTAAAAAGATTTCAAAATCTCTTGGAAATGTAGTTACTGCACAAAACTGGCTAAAGTATGGAACCGCAAAATCAATCCTGTTGTTGCTTTACAAAAGAATTACAGGCGCACGAGAGCTAGGCTTTGAAGACATTCCATCACTTATGGATGAGTATAATGAATTAGAGGACATTTTTTTTGGCAAAATCAAGCTAGACAATGAAGCAAAGGTTGTAAAAGCAAAGGGACTTTATCAATATGTCAACCTACTCAAGTTACCAAAAAATCCTTCACAGCATGTAAGTTACAGGCTGCTAATTGAGTTATGTAAAATTTTCAAAGAAGATAGAATACAACTGGTATCAAAAAAACTGCTTGATTATGGAACGATCAAAAACATTGATTCACATATAGAGGAATTAATTGGTTTAGCTGGCAATTTTGCAGATGATTTTGATACTCAACAAAAAATTGAGATTAAACTTGATAGTACTCTCAAAAAAGTACTACAAGAAATAGCTGACTTTCTTTCTTCTGAAAATGAGCCTCAGGACATTCAAAATTTAATGTATCAGATCTCAAAAGCTAATAACATAGAGCCAAAAGATTTGTTCAAAACACTTTATCAAATAATACTTTCAACGGATAGAGGTCCACGTATTGGACCATTCATAAATGATATTGGTAGGAAAAAAGTTGCACAAACTCTATACAGTTATGCTAAATAATAGAACTGCTTTGGCACACAACGAACATAACAGACCAAGAAAAAGCGGAGGATTTTTTCTTATAATTTTAGGCTCACTCATATTCATACTGGCCCCAATAACCTTTGGTGAGTCACCACAAACCGGGATGGGGTTCATAGTATTGGGATTTATAGTGGGAGGAATTGGCTTTTATCTTAATTTTATAAAAAAAAGAAGATAGTGAAAACAGGAAGTGTGCTAAATGGGATTCTTTAAGCGTTTGAAAAAACACGATGAGCCAGAAGACGTATTAATTAAAAAAGAATCGGATTCTACTGCTGTAAAAAGTCAAGACGATGTTTTAAAGGAACGTTCACGAGGTGAGTCAGATTATCTAAAAAAGGAAATCCAAACAAATACTACACATCTTAATTCAATTTTGCAAAAACTTACAGATGTGAAAGAGGAGTATGATCAAGTTGTTGGAAACTTGATGGCCTCAAAAAAGGAAATGAATCAAAAAAAAATGGAGATTGATGCAATAAAAAAAGAATATTCAGAGCTTCAGGCTAAACTTGGTGCTGCTAAATCAGAACATAATATAGCAAAATCAACACTAGATGAGCTCAATGATGCAAATATGGAGCTTGCTTCAATAAGGTCACAGATTACACAACATAAAGAAGAGTTTGAAAAGTTAAAGTCACAACCATCAGAGTCACAATTAGATTTAGACAAAATGACAGAAAAGTATAAACAAGTAAAAAGTGAACTTGCGAAAGCTCGATCTGAAGTGGATTTGGCAAGACAACAGCTTCAATACTTGAAAGACGAAAGCGACAACAAAAAGCAAGAAATCGAAATTGCAAAAAAGGAGCTTAAACTTTTGGAAAGCGATCTTTCTAGTGCAGGTAGAGGCGGAGCATCAAAAAATGTGATAGAAGCAGCAAGTGCAGTTGTGGCAGCAACTAATGCAAAATTGCAAAAGGCGCAACAGGAGATTGAAGTTTTAAAGCAAGCAATAGAACGAGAGCGTACTGAACACATAAAAACAAAAAAACTGCTAGGCGAGCTAGAGAAATCAAAAAACAAAAAAGCCTAAGTTAGAGATCATCGCATAAGGTCTGCTGCTAATCCATAAAGTAGGTAAAATGCTATTCCTCCGCCTATTATTGCAATCCAAATTGCAATGTTTTTTTTATTGACCAATACCTTACTTGTCTAAAATACATTAAATGAATGTTTTATGCTGGGTATTTGGATCAGTTGAACTTAATTTCAAGTTGAACCAAATGCTTATGTGTCAAAACTACAAAGCATAAAAAATGCAGCTAGTTTTGTATTGAGTGGACTTGTGGCAATAATTGTTGGTTGTTTTATGTTAAGAGGAACAATGCATATGTGGGATAAACGAGATAGAGAAAATCAACCAAAAGATAATCAAAAATAGAGTGATGTATGCAGTAAGAAATTATCTCAATGAGCTAAAATACTAGGTTTTCTTTATCTTGTTATGGTAGGACCACGAAATGGAGGTTTTGGTTTTGATCAATCAAAAAAATATTCAAAAGTAGATAATCTAGATCAAATTTGTGTCCAATGCCAAGCAGGGCAGCATAAGAAATGTCTTGCAAAAAGCAAGCAAATACAAAACTGTGAATGTGAGTATTGTATCATATATGGATAAAATCCAAATTTTCTAAACATGAGATGCAATAACATAGAATCGGGTTGTTTTCATGACAAGGCAATACATGAAGATGGGAAAGGTAAATGTCTAGTGAAAGGTTGTAAATGTAATTCTTTTCAAAGATGAAAAACTATGGTAGTTTGATTATTCCTTTTTCTATTAGATATTCGATCCCACGAAGATAATCATCTTGGGTGATAAGACCGCTTGACCACCAATCAGCGTTATTTCTAACCCATGATGGCAATTTTTTTTCTGATTTACCTTCTTGTATTTTCGATGGTACGATCAAGTTTTCATTGATAAGATATTGTATTCCATTAAGGAAAGTATCATCGTTTGTTTTTTTATCAACCCAAGCTCTTACATTGGTTTTTATCCAATCAGGGATTTTTTCATCAACTCTTGGAGTAGAACCTGTAGTTTTTGTAAATGCCAACCCAAAGATGTTTGGCTTGCCTGATGAGTCCAGCGCATCATGATATTCAACTTCGATGCTTCCTCCAGCGGTACCGATCAGTCTTGTTCCATCACTGTTACAGATTTGTGTTGGCATTCTAAAGATCCCTTCAAAAATACCAGTTGCAGGACCTGTTTCAACAAGCGTAAAACCAGTAGAGGCAAGACCTCCTGTTTTAACGCCATTTATTGTACAACGTTTGTATCTGACATCTTTAATCATTATTTCTAATAGCAAATTGCCACTTTGATCAATAACTGTATCAACATTAGCAGAAGCTGAATCATTTGATGTTACGTAAATATCGACTTTGTCATGTTTCTGGTTAAGGTCAGGGTCAATCAGTATAACTTTCACTGGTTGACCAAAACGAAATGTCCTTTGGTTTAATGTAACTTTTCCATCATTTGTTCGAACATCAGTCTTCGATGAAACATCAAAGTTTACACCGACTCTTGCAATATCAGAGTATTTTAGATCAATTCCTTTTTCACCAAGAAGTCTCTGATTTATTAAGAGTTTTACATCTTCGCTTATTGTTTGAAGTGTGCTTACAAAGCTTGAATTAAACTGATTTAATTGAGATATTTCCATACTGCCTGTAAAAGAACCAGAGTTAATCTCAGATTCTTTTAACTCAAGTCTATATATTGCATTGTTAATTGGTTCTGAATTACTTTCTCCAAAAGAAAACACATCAAACACTATTGGCTGTTTGTCTGTTTCACTTGCTATCCGTCCAGCTCCATTAGTATCAGATGAAGAATCAAAGTTTACAACCAAAAATACTGCACCTGTTTTGCTTTTTATTGAAACGGCATCTTCATTATCTATTTGTACTAGTCCCTGTGCGCTTGAAATATCACCTTTGTCAATTATTTGGATACTATCGCCACTCAAACTTACAAAATATAATGTCATAGTGGTATCAGAAAAGTCGCTTTGTTCTAGTTCGAGATGATTTTGAAATGATCGAAAATCATAGTTTATCCAGTTTGTTCCATTAGTGTTAGCCTCATTGTCATCTATTAACAAATCTGCAAGTGTGTCTGCAGTTATTCCAAGATTTATTGAAATTTTTTCAAAGTTTGTAGTACTTGCACTTCTTGTATCAATTAGCAAAATATCAGAATTTGTGTCATTCACTCTAAAAGTTATAGAAGAAATTCCTGAGGAAGTAAGCGATGTGCCAGATGTTTCAAAAAATTTTATCTCAGAAGTCTTTTCTAGTGTAAGGGGGCTTCCTATCTGTATTGACGGAATAATTGCGGTACTGTTATAAACATGAAAATCATCACTTTTCATCGAGCTTAGGTTTTGATCAGGATCTACCAATGTAACTACAAATTTTTTGCCTGGGATTAAAGTAGAGAGTTGCAATGAGTTGGATGTTTTTTCTCCTATAGATATAGAAGCGGTAAAGGTACTGGATACAATAGAAGCAGATTGTGAATTGTATTCTATTATAGCGCTTTGGCCACGTGGTGCAGAACTTGAAATTCTAACATTTGAGTTGCCTCGATAATCAGAATTTACAAAGATTCCAGAGTTTGGCTCTGTTTCAGCAAAAGTTACAATGTTTGTTGTCCCATCAGAAAGTGTGCTTGATGGCTGAATCCCGTTTGTGTTTAGCGCGGCTATATTTCCAAGATTTAATGATAATTTACCGTTTTCGTTAAATCCAAGACTTGATAGACTTGATACAATGTTGATAAGACCAGATCCGCCATTTGCTGCATTAGTGCTAGATTTTGTAAATGCATGATAGTATGTTTTTTGTGTTGAGCCAGTAGTAAATGTCCAAGAGTCTTCATTTGTAGGATCCTGATTTAGCTGCATATCATAGATTGTTGCAATTACCTCAGAATTAGTTGGATATGCTGTTCTGTCAAGGTTTATTGAAATATTTTCAATGTCATCATAATGTAGTGTAACTGATTGTGTACCTCCTGCTCGAGTATACTTTATTGTCACATCATTGCTAAGTGAAAATAATTGTACTACAGGCCAGATATCTACATCTATTCCTATTTGACCTACTTGGACATTAGAGTTTTGATTCAAACTGGCAGCGTTTCGGACAACATTGTTTATTGTTGATGATGGACTTGTAGGAGTCCCGGTACATGCACTAAATGATGATTTACCGTTGCTAGAACCTGATATACCGTTAGAGGTTGAAATGGCAACGCCTTCGGTATCAGAGAAGCTAACGCCAAACACAGACGCCGCTGTATTTGGACCACAAAAAACTCCAAAGTCTAGGCCCTTACCAGCTTGCCCATTGCTTGCAATATCATCTGCTTCCTGTGCTTTTTCTTTGTTGGCAAAAAATGCATGCCAGTTTCCATCACTTGCCTGAGCCATGCGAAGCTTTTTGCCATTTAATGTAACACTTGGCTCTCCTAACCCATCATCAAGCGTTCCAATGTTTGGATCTTGTACAACCACCTCAATTACCATCGAACCAGCAAAGTGATTGTTAAATCGTGAATTTTCTGCAGAAACATACAGGTTTTGGTTATGTGTAGCCTCAACAGTATTTGGTAAGATCATAATTAAAACCAAAAATGCCAAAATTCCTATAATTCTAAACAAGACATCTACCAGTGAAAGAAGGTCCATTTTATAACATAACCTTATCGCATGATTTGTCGTTTTCAAGTTTCTGTGTTTTGATTTAATTGGTTATAGATATCGATGAGTCCAAATATGGGCCTTGTAAATATAGTACAGCTTGAGCCGCATCTTTGACTATAGCAAGATTTGTGATGGCATAAAAAATCTTGATCCTCTTATCAGATTTGCAGGGGTGATAAATCCTAGAGGAAGATTAGTTGCTGGCGGTATGAAGGAGGGCGTAGAGCCACTAGAAAGTCAAAAAGATGATGAGATGCTGTTTATGGAGCTTGCACTGCGAGTAAGAATGAGGCAGGAATTTGACAAACAGCTTGGCAAGGTCAAGTTTGCAATGTCATTACGCGAAAAGGTTCTTGCAATTAGTGTTCCTATTGGAGAGGATGTGCTCTATGTTGCCGCAGAGTCAAAGGCAGATTACAAGACACTGCCAGAAAAGATACTTGGCATAATAAATAAAATCTAAAATTAAAAAATCAGACGCCATATGAAAATATTATTTGGTTTTTGAGATATTATTTGAAGAAATCTCCTAATCTAAAACCTAAACCATTCTTTTTTGTCAGATTTTTTTCCTTACCGTCAAGATAGTTATATGTAATTTCTTTTCCGCCATATCCTATCATTTGCGCTCCTTTAAGCTCACGTAATCGAATCTGTTTTCGGTTTTCTAGTCGAACAATTGCATCGTCGCTAATATCAAACCCCGAGCCTTCGTCATAAAACCGAATTTTCCCTCCCTTCATTAGCTCAAACTCTACGTTATAGTTTACCTTGCTACCGTAAACTAGAATGTTTTTTCCTTTTATTTTGATATTATCTACAAGATTTATCACGACTATAGTTTCTGCCTCAAGCCTTACAGTTTCTCGAATGTTTCCTGCAATTATTTTTCCACGTGGTGCTTTTAGCTGGGTAAAGTGTTCTTTTAGAACGTGCATTCCAACTCTCCCCTGTGGGTCTGGTAAAAGTTCCTTAATCCCAGACACACTACCTGCTATGATGTCACCATCTTCTGCTGTAATTTTTGCGCCGTTTTCAATGTCGTATTTGTTTTCAATAGGATCTATTAGTTTGAAGTTTCCATGTGTTACTCTGATGTACGTCTTGTATTCTTCTTTGTCACTAAAATATGGGTTTGTTATGCTACCCCACATTATAATTGGCCCATCATATCTTAGATGACCTGCCCAGTACTTGCCTTTAATTGAGAGTGCCTTGTTTGCCTTTCTTTCAAACTCTAGCTCGCCTAGCTCTTTTGAGCCAAACAGTCTGACGCCTGTAGCATCTACTCTGTTTAATGCAGCAACCCATTCTTCGGCAACCTTCATCTCTTGCGCAACGTCTTTTGACAGGAGAAGGTTTTTTCTTCGCTTTTCTTCTTCAGAATCACCTGAATAAAATCTGTTTTTTTTGTATATTTCCTCAGGTGAATCTGGATATTTTTTGCCCCGCTTTAGATCTTCAAATGCAAGTTTTATCCGCTTGAACATTTCATCATTGCCTCCTCGATCAGAGTGATGTTCTAAGGCAAGTTTTCTAAAGGCAATTCGTATTTCTTTTTGTGATGCGTTATCTGGAACACCTAGTATGTCGTAATTACTTTCTACCATCTTTGTATCCTTTCTTTGAAATGGTTTTTACAAATTTTCCTATATGAATACTGCTAGTTTTGATGGTAACAGTGTTATTTTAGAATGAAATTTTCTCATCACTAGTAACTTTAGATAGTTTTGATGCTGGCTTCATAAACACTAAATAATTTGTAGATATTAAAAACAAACAAAACAAAAACGACTCTAAAATACTCAAATAAGACCAGATTTTAATAATGAATCAAGCACACAGTACAGATGCTTAGTCTTCCCTTTGAAAAAGTTACAATTACACATATTTTACTGATGTCGCTTGTAGTGCATGCCTTTGTAATTTCGCAGCCACAAGACTGGTTAGTCTTTGATGAATCTCTTTTTTCATGGGCATCTAGAACTTTGTTAGATGGTGAAGACAGAACACCATATCAAATGCCTGGAATTCACATAATTGGTGCAATAGTAATTTCAATATTTGGAGATAATTGGTTTAGTTTACGAACCCCAGTAGTAATTTTTGGGATTTTAACACTACTTGTTTTTTATGCAATCTCTATTAGATTTACATCAAAACAAAATGCACTATTAGCTACTACAATTTTATCATTTGATACAATTTTCTTTTTCCATTCTCAGTTATTTTTACGAGATATACCAATGATGTTTTTTGGTATGATATCATTCTACTTTTATCTAAAGAAGAAATATTATCTCGCAGCTTTCTGCCTTGGATTTGGTGCTTTAATCAAAGAGACGATTATTTTCTTTTTAGTCATGATTGCAATTTATCACATTACAAGAAAATTTCACAACACGCGGCAAAATATTCCTTCAGGCATATTGTCAATAAAAGAAACAAAGTCAAAGTTTGATGCGATTAAAATTTCAGCGATTTTTCTTCTAATTGTAGCATCATCTTTTTTGATACCATTATGGATTTACGATATCATTATCACACCAATTGAGTATGAACCGGCAATACCAATTAGATATAATGCAGATGGTACTGAAAACGCAATTCCATATCCGTTAATTTTAGTGTATGAATCGAGAGGATATATCGTACAGAATCAAACTGGAGTAATTACAAATCCAATAGATCATTTAGAACTTTATTTCACTAAAGGTTTACTTGCAGGTGCATATGATGCAAAGAAAAGAATTGTGACGCATAATTATTTGCCATATAATTGGGTTTTACCAATTCCACCAGCAGGTGTTGAAAGTGGTCGAGGAGGTATTGGGATGGGATTTAAAAAAGCAGAACCTTTTGATGACGTAAGGGCAGGGTGGCCACATAAGGGAGAAGTTTTGGGTGTTGAAAGACTAGGATATCAAAATGTGGCATTATGGCCTGTAGCATTTTGGGGTTCGATTGCATTTGTTGCATATTCAATTATTAAAAAAACAGATCGTAAGAATGGATTTTTCATAGGTGTTGCAGTACTGTCGATGTTTGTGCCATATTTGTTAATTCATATTTTCAATGGAAGGGTTATGTTGCCGTACTATTTCATATTGACAGTGCCTTTCATTTCGTTAGGAATAGTTTTACTATTTGACAAAATAACAAATAACAAAGTTAGATTTTTCGTAAAATTAGCTTTATTGTCTGGTGTTGTAGCGTGGTTTGTGTGGTTTTTTCCAGTTAAGATATTTGGTGATGTATCAGGATTATAGAACATTAGTATGATTTGTGAATTTTTCGTTGAGTGATTATACAAAAATAGTATTCTACTACCGTGTTAAACGGGCCCGAAGGGATTCGAACCCTCGACCTGACGCTCCGCAAGCGTCCGCACTGTCCTGGCTGTGCAACGAGCCCAATACTTGACTTATTCAAATTTTTAAAAACGTTTGGAAAGTGAATTAGTTATGCTATTTCTGTTTCTGCCTTTTTTACAAAAACATAGTTCATGATCAGTCCCCCAATTATTCCACCTATAATCGGCCCTGCCCAGTATATCCAGTGAAACTCCCAAAATCCTGACGCTATTGCAGGGCCTAATGTTCGTGCAGGATTCATTGATGCTCCAGTTAATGGAACGCCAACCAAGTGCAATAGAAATACCATTCCTCCAATAGAGAGCCCATGAATTCCAGCAGCTGCTTTTTTGTGAACGGCGGTCATGAAAATTACAGTAAGCAAGAAAAATGTGAAAATGATTTCAGCCCCCAAGCCTGCCATCGCATCGTTGTTTAGAAGAACACCTGGTCCTGTCTGTACGCCGAAGTTTACCTTAGCTCCGATTTGAGGCAAGAGAGCTTTTAGTGAAAAGGCGGCAGCTATACCACCAATTAGTTGAAAAACAATATAGCCGATTCCATCTTTTATTCCAATTCTCTTTGTGATAATCATTGGAATTGTAACTGCCGGGTTTATGTGGGCCCCTGAAACGTGACCAAACGCATATACCATCAACCCAATTACAGCTCCATGACCAAGTGAAATCATAATTATTGATTCAACAGACAGGCCATCGCCAAATGCTACAACTGACAGTATAACTGAAAGTGGGCCAAAAAACACCAATGCGTAAGTGGCCACTGCCTCTGCAAACCATGCTCTACCGTTTACCAATATCCAAAACCGCCGTCAATTACCATATAAAATATTCGGATTAGATTCAAGTCCTGTTTTGTTAAAAAATAATTAATTAGGGATTTTTGTGTTCAGCTGCATCATGATAAAGGAAGGCGATCCCGTTCCAAAATTTGATCTTCCTGATGCAAATGGAAAAATTATCAAATCATCTGATTTCAAAGGTAAAAAACATGCAGTCTATTTTTATCCAAAGGACTTTACACCTGGATGTACTACGGAAGCAGATGAATTCTCAAGAGATTACAAAAAGTTTCAAAATGAAAATATTGAGATTATTGGAATAAGCAAGGACGATGTAGAGTCTCACAAAAAGTTTTGTGAAAAGATGAAAATTCCATATGTGTTACTTTCTGATACAGATGCTGAAGTTGCAAAAAAGTTTGGAGTGTGGGGCAAAAAGGAGTTTATGGGAAGAGAATACATGGGAGTTACACGAAGTACATTTCTTGTCAATGAGAAAGGAATAGTTTTCAAAGTTTTCCCAAAGGTAAAACCAGCAGGTCACTCAAAAGAAGTTCTTGATTCCTTTAAAAATTAAAATAACGAAAAAAGGGGTTTATGGTCTCCAGTCTTTTGGCATAGAGCCTCTGGTTGAAGCTTGGGATGCCTTTGCGGCAGCTGCAGCCTGTGAGGCCTCGTTTGCTTCTTGGCGATCCTGTTCTAGTCTAGCAAGATAGTTTTTCTCATATTCTTCTAGTGTTTGTTTTTTTGATTTTTGAGTCCCAGATTGCTGTGAATATGATGATGTTTGTGGTGGAGGTGGTGTGGGTGGAGGTGGGGCGCTGTATGTTTGGCCTTGAGTTGCATTTGCCATGCCATAACCAGTAAATCGTTTGTCTGGAGCATGGTATGACAATCTTACTCTAGTTGCAAAGTACTTGTTTGATGGGGCAGTATAACCTGGCACCTTTGTTTTTTGAATATTCCAATTACTAGTTGGAGCATCAGCGTGAAGAACAACTCTGCTTGCATAGTATCTGTTTGGAGCACTAACATAACCTGGCACCTTTGTTTTTTGAATATTCCAGTTGCCCATCGGAGAGTCCTTCCATTGTTCCCAAACTGGTTTTGCAGCTGGTGGAGGTGGTGTCTGAGCTGATGGTTTTGGTTGTGGAGGTGGGGTTTGTTTTGGTGGAGCTTGTGTTGATGGTTTAGCAGATACTTGTGTAGAGAGCTGAGAAAGTTTTGCCTCTAATTCGGCAATTTTGGCCTCTAGATCTTTTTTAGTTTTTTTCGACGTCTTAGCTGACATTGATTTCCTAGTATTTGCATAGTTTATTTACATTTTGATCATTACTAATTTTCAATCAATTTTTTACTAAATTTTTCAAATAATTCTTAAAAAAATTTACAGAATATGTTATGTTAATGGATTTTTGAGAGTGTTTTTGTAATTACCTAGGTTTGTTTTTTAAAAAATGAAAATATGTTAATACTTAGAATCCGTGCGGTATAGGCTACATGTGTAAGGTTTTTCTGTGGTAGTATGCATTAAGCTTTGATACCATAACCAGTAAATCGTTTGTCTGGAGCATGGTATGACAATCTTACTCTAGTTGCAAAGTACTTGTTTGATGGGGCAGTATAACCTGGCACCTTTGTTTTTTGAATATTCCAATTACTAGTTGGAGCATCAGCGTGAAGAACAACTCTGCTTGCATAGTATCTGTTTGGAGCACTAACATAACCTGGCACCTTTGTTTTTTGAATATTCCAGTTGCCCATCGGAGAGTCCTTCCATTGTTCCCAAACTGGTTTTGCAGCTGGTGGAGGTGGTGTCTGAGCTGATGGTTTTGGTTGTGGAGGTGGGGTTTGTTTTGGTGGAGCTTGTGTTGATGGTTTAGCAGATACTTGTGTAGAGAGCTGAGAAAGTTTTGCCTCTAATTCGGCAATTTTGGCCTCTAGATCTTTTTTAGTAGTTCTTGATTTAGTCGACATGTGACTTCTTTTGATGAGGAGGGGTTTATTTACATTTTGTTTAATTCTGACTAGAAAAAGTGATCAAGTTTTATAAACAATCGAGAGCTATTTTGATTATTGGACGATTTTGAAAAAGAATATCCTGGATTTGATTGGAAGAATACACCTGCTTACAAACATCCTAGAGGAAAAAACTGTCCTTGTCCTAAACATGAATACATACGAGAACAAATCAATGTTGCAAAAACAATTAATCAGACAAGCAAAGAACCAGCTAAAGTCACTTTAAAGTTCTGTCCGGATCATCATGATGTATACATGAAAGAGGTGATACCATCAATGCCGCTAAAGTATAGGTTACTAACAAAGATTGCATTAAAAATTGGTGCGATCCAAATTGAAAAATTAACTTATATGCAATCCGATTTGTGTTTTTACTGTAAGTTTGGTTCTGGTGGACACCACAAAAAAAGCGAGCTTCCACCAATCGATTAAACTATTATTAAACAGGACCTAATAGAATTTTTGGTTTGTTGGGAGTATCGTGATGACATTTTTTTGTACATAAGGGACATGTTTTTCTGTCCAAAAATATACACTGACATATGTGTGATTTTAGGTAGCTTTCTGCTGTCTTTGAGTATTCCCCTGTTCCATTACAGAATGGGCATTGCGAATTAAGTAGCTCAATTGTACCACTGCCCTTACATACTGCACATTTCTGCCTGTCCAACGTATGAGAACCTTGTATTAGTAATTAAAACACATGTGTTAAATTTTTTTCCAAAAATTGCATTATTAGATAAATCTAGTTAAGCTTATACTGTCAGCGCCTTCATATGGATTCGTGACTCTTGATGACATTCATCAGTTTGTTGATGAATTAGAAAAAGTCGGCGAGCTTAAACGAATAACTACACAGGTTGATTCGGAGCTTGAGATTGCAGAGATTCTGAGAAGAACAATGTATGCAAATGGTCCTGCACTTCTTTTTGAGAATGTAAAAAATTATGACATGCCAGTTTTAGGAAATACCTTTGGCTCACTAAAAAGACTTGAGATTGGTCTTGAAACATCAGACTTTACAGAGATTGGTCAACGAATTGTAGATATGACAAAGATGGAAGTGCCTTCTGGCGTTTTCAATAAAATAAAAAAACTGCCAGAGCTTGCAAAATTTGGCGATGTTTTTCCAAAGTTAGAAAAAGACGGACCAGTAACAGAAATTGTTGATGATTCGCCGTCATTTGACAAGATTCCAATTCTAAAAACCTGGCCAAAAGATGTGGGGCGGTTCATAACATTTGGATGTGTTGTTACAAAACATCCAGAGACTGGTGTCAGAAATCTTGGAGTTTACAGGATTCAAGTTATTGATAGCAAACATGCATTAATGCACTGGCAAAAACACAAACGTGGCGCACATCATCATGATATAACAAAAGAGAAAGGAGAAAAAATCGAGGCTGCGATAGTGATAGGAGGAGAACCGGCAACAATTTTTTCTGCGGTTGCACCTGTGCCTGAGGGGCTGGACAAATTTGTGTTTGCTGGCATTACAAGAAAAAAAGGAATCAAAACTGTAAAGTGTAAGACCATTGACTTGGAAGTTCCTGCTAATGCAGAAATCGTGCTAGAAGGATATGTTGATCCATTTGATATTAGAGACGAGGGACCTTTTGGGGATCACACAGGATACTATACCCCAAAAGAGCCGTATCCAACATTTACCTTAACTGGAATAATGCAAAGAAAAAAGCCGATTTATCTTACCACGACAGTTGGAAAGCCAATTTTAGAAGATGCGTACATTGGCAAAGTAATAGAGCGCTCATTCTTGCCGTTAATTAGCATGTTCCAGCCAGAGGTTGTGGATTTTTCCATGCCTGCTGCGGGATGGTTTCAAGGCATTGCGATTATTTCTATCAAAAAGCGCTACCCAGGACAAGCAAGAAAAGTAATGATGGGCTTATGGGGACTAGGGCAGCTTTCATTAACTAAAATTTTTGTTGTAGTAGATGATGATGTAAACGTACATGACATAAACGATGTCATCTGGGCAATAACTACACGAGCTGATGCAGCTCGTGATATTATGATAATTGATAAGACTCCAACAGATACACTGGATCCCGCATCTCCGTTGCTCAATCTAGGATCAAAACTTGGAATAGATGCAACTCAAAAAACAAAAGAGGAAGGATTTGAGCGAGAGATTCAAGAGCAAGTAAGAGTTGATGAGGCTACAAAAAGTCTTGTTGATTCTAAATGGTCAAGTTATAGAATTTAATGCATGCAGACAGTATTGTAAAAGTTATCTCTTTCTTCTACCTGATAGCCAATCTGTCGTATAGAATCAATTATTCTTTGACTAGTAAGCTCAGTTGAGCGAGAGCCTGTACATGATACTACCTCTTCACCAATGAGTGTGCCCCCAAAATCATCTGCGCCATATTGAAGTGCAAGTTGGGCCATTCCAACGCCATTTGTTAACCATGAGGATTGGATATGTGGTATCAATCCATCATAGACCAGTCTGCTTATCGCAATCATTTTCAAAAGACGCATCCCGCCTGCGCCAAAATTTACAGTTCCTTCTTTTTGCATCAGAGTGTTATTTGGCTCAAAGCTCCATGGAATAAACGCCATGAATCCCTTTGTTTTTTCCTGCAGTGCCGCAATTTTGTAAAAATGTTCTGCGATATCATGTATAGATTCAACATGTCCATACATCATAGTAGCTGATGCAGGAAGTCCAAGCAGATGAGCTTCTTCCATTATTCTTATCCATTCGTCACTTAAGATCTTTTTTGGACTGATAATTTTTTTGACAGGATCAACTAGAATTTCAGAGCCGGCTCCCGGGATAGATTGTAATCCAGCATCTTTTAATCTTGAGATAATTTCTTTTGTGGATGATTTTTCAACACGTGCTATCATATCTATTTCTGATGCAGAAAGTCCATGAACGCCAACTTTTGGATATTTTGTTCTAATCATTCTAAACGCATCTTCATAGTATTCGATTCCAAGGTTTGGGTTGTGTCCTCCCTGAATGAGTACTTGTCTAATCTTAAACAATTCCCATGCAGTTTTTACTCTAGCTTCGATTTGATCAAGAGTTAATGTGTATGCTTCATTATCTTCAGGAGGACGATAAAATGCACAAAACTTGCAGTCTGTAATGCAGACGTTTGTGTAGTTTAGAATTATGTTATTAACAAAAGATGCTTTTTTCCCAAATTGGTTTTGTGTTAGTGTTCCTGCAACAAGACCCATTAGATAAATATCGTCTGACTCTAGTAGTCTGATACAATCATTGATCTCAGGTCGTTTTCCATGAAGTGAATTTTCTAAAATATCTCCAATCTCGCTTAAATGAATTTGTTCAGTAATTTGACTCAAGTAATCTGCATTTGTTGCTTTTCAAATGCTATTTAATCTTTGAGCTGTTACCAAAATGAATCAGCTTGATAACTTTTGTATGATTGATTGTCTTTTTGATGATTTCATTTTTTACGTTATTTTTAAGTAGGGCGCAAAGCGCAGAATCATTTATGGTATCTGGTCTAGAGATGAGACTTAATCGAATTTTAAGAAAAGGCAAAATGCTTTGCATCCCAATGGATCACGGAATTTCAAATGGACCGATTGAGGGCCTAGAGGACCCTCATTCAATTATTTACAAATGTGAAAGTCATGGCTTGACAAGTGTGATTATTAACAAAGGGATTCTAAAAACATTACCAAGACCAACAAAGATTGGTCTCTTGGTTCATTTTTCAAGTAGTACCTCGCTTTCGTCTTCACCAAACAGGAAAATGTTGACAGGTACTGTAGAGGAGGCCCTAAGACTAGGTGCTGATGGCGTATCACTACACATCAACATCGGAGGAAAAGAAGAGCCTGAAATGCTAGAACAGCTTGGCATGACAGCAGAGCAGTGTCACAAGTGGAATATGCCACTTTTAGCCATGATGTATCCTAGAGGTGAAAACATAAAAAATCCTCACGATCCGGAAATTGTATCACATGTTGCAAGAATTGGTGCAGAATGTGGTGCAGATATTGTCAAAACTGTCTATACTGGCGATATTGATTCGTTTGCAAAAGTTGTAAAGAGCGTTCCAGTACCAGTCGTAATAGCTGGCGGACCAAAAGCAAAAACTGATCGTGACATTTTACAAATGACTGAAGATGCAATGAAGGCAGGAGCAAAAGGTGTAACTTATGGACGAAATATCTTTGCTCACAAAAATCCTGAAAAAATGGTACAGGCCCTAGCTGCGATTATATTTAAAAAAGAGACTGCAGAGGAAGCAGCAAAGAAAATTGAGCAAAAGTAGAGAGCTAATTATTTTACCTAAAGTTTCAAAAAATCAATTAGGTAAATTCCTTGTACAGTTAAAAAACGAAGGAATAGACATTGCTTACGTAGATCCCAAGATTCTTTCTAAAACAAAAACAAAGATGGTGTCATTATTTCCATCACCTTCTGCAAACTATGTAATACTGGACAAAGATGTTTCAAAACCTAAGGGAAGAAAGATTGGACGAAGATTCAAAGTCTTGTCTAACGCAGATATAGAAAAAATTCTAGATTCCGCAAAAAAAGGCTTAGATTTTGTAATAGTTGAGGTAAAAGACTGGAAAATAATTCCACTTGAGAACATTATTGCAAAATTACACAAGTTGCATACCAAAATTTTTGCCATGGCAAAGGAGCCTCAGGAGGTGCGTAAAATGTTCTCAATACTTGAGATTGGTGTAGACGGCGTCATTTTTGAGACATCATCAATTAACGAAGTAAGAGAAGCGCTTGTTTATCTTGGCTCTGGGAGTCTTGGGTTACAGACAGCAAAAATAATTGATATCAAAGGGGTTGGTGATGGCGAGCGAGTTTGTGTAGACACTGCGTCTATACTTCACAAGGGAGAAGGTATGTTAATTGGGAGTAGAGCAAACTTTTTGTTTCTAGTTCATAATGAATCTGTTGGCTCTTCTTTTACCTCGCCACGACCATTTAGAGTAAATGCTGGAGCTGTACACTGTTACACCTTATCGCCAGATGGCACAACAAAGTATCTATCGGAACTTGAGACAGGTTCTGAGGTGTTAGTTCTTGATTCAAAAGGAAAAGCCCGACGTGCCACTGTCGGAAGATCAAAAATTGAAAGAAGGCCGATGCTCATGATAAAAGCCCAGATAGGAGATGAGGTTGGAGGGATAATAGCCCAAGATGCAGAGACAATTAGATTTGTAAAACCAAATGGTCATCTAGTATCTGTGACTCATTTAAAAAAAGGAGACTCTGTACTTGTGCATTCAAAACCTGCTACTGGAAGACATTTTGGAATGGAAGTATCTGATGAGTATATTCTTGAAAAATAGACGATGGCATACAAAATATGTGTTACAATAGCTGAAAAAACACCAAAAAAATTAATTCAGGCTGTAAAAAAAGCCATAAAAAAATCAAATTATGTTGAAATACGATTTGATTTTCTAAATCCCAGCCAAATTCCAGAATCATTAGAATTAGTAAAAAGATATTTGAAAAGATCTGTTTGTACTCTACGACCAAAATCTGAAGGTGGTAAATTTTCTGGAACTGAAAAGGAGAGATTAGCTATTCTAAAATTAATTACAGAGTACAACCCATTTCTTTTAGATGTAGAGTACAATACATTAAGAAAAAACAATCAGTTTACAAAATACATTAAAAAAAGCAGTACAGATTTGCTTGTTTCATGGCATAATTTTAAAAAAACACCAGACTACTCTGCTTTGAACAAGGTGTTAAACAAAATGACAAAATTTTCAAAAAACGTCAAAATTGTAACTACTGCACGTTCAACAAATGACTCTTCACGGGTATTATCGCTGTATAACAGCGCCTCAAAACTGAATCTAATTGCGTTTTCTATGGGCGAACATGGCAAGATGTCACGTATTCTTTGCCTTTTTCTTGGAAGTCCTTACACCTATGTTTCACTAGGAAAAGCAATAGCACCTGGCCAATTTAGTTTAGATGAAATAAAATCCGTTATCAAAATCTAGTTTTCAAAACTTGAACTTAGTGATAAATAGTTTAAATCAATCTTTTCTTTGACAATTCTAAATGACAAAAACTTTTGCTGTTATAGGGGATCCAATTGATCATTCACTTTCACCAAATATACATAACGCTGCATTTCGAGAACTTGGTTTAGACTGTACGTATATTGCATACAGGATACCAAAAGGTGAGCTTGCTGCAGGAGTTGAATCCCTAAAATCAATTAAAATTTCAGGATTCAATGTAACAATTCCACATAAAGTTGAGATGCTAAAATATTTGGATGAAATAGATGACAACTGTAATCTTATAGGTGCAACAAACACAGTATCAAATGATAATGGAAAACTAAAAGGATACAATACTGATATGGGTGGGTTTCTTGATCCTATAAAAAAAAGAAACATTGCAATAAAAAATTCAAATGTTTTATTACTTGGAGCTGGAGGTGCTGCCAGAGCAATTATTGCTGCTTTTGCTAAAGAAAAGTCATCAAAGATAACAATTGCTAACAGAACAAAAGAAAACGCAATAAAACTAGCACATCTTGCTCAAAAACTTGGAATTAATGCAGTAACAAAATCATTTCAAGAAATTGATGCATCTCCACAATACAGATTCATTGTAAATGCAACCTCGATAGGCCTAAAAAACGAAGCCATGCCTATTCCAAAAGCATGTATCAATAAAGATACTGTTGTTTATGATATTGTTTACATGCCAATGAATACTGATCTTATTGTACATGCAAAGAAAAACAATGCAACAATAATTTATGGTTATGAGATGCTTTTAGGACAAGCTGTTCGCTCATTTGAAATATGGCATGACATTAATGCGCCCTACGATGCCATGAAAAAAGCATTGCTTGGAGGGTTTTGATGCCAACTGTACGAGCTAGCCTCCATGGAGCAATCTCCATAGTTAATGCCATAGCTACAGGAAAAGGAGCTACACTTGGGATATCACTTAAGGTAGATACTGAGGTAGAAGCCTTGGAGGGAAAGGGAATTGTGATAGAATCAAAAACAAAGAACCTTAGTTCACGACTGATAAATAAAGTCGTAGAAAAAATAGTACCAAAAGGCGATCTTGAAAAAACAAAGATTAGAATCTCATTAAACTCTGAAGTTCCAACTGGTTATGGGTTAAAAAGCTCAAGTGCAATATCGTCTGCAGTTGCATTGGCGTGTGCAAAATTGTTCAACCCTAGCTTTAGTGATTCGCAAATACTTGTTGCAGGAGTTGATGCATCTATTGAAACAGGAGTCAGCATTACAGGTGCCTATGATGATGCTTGCGCTTGCTACTATGGCGGTTTTGTTGTTACTGATAATTACAAAAGAAAAATAATTCATTCGGAAAAAGGTCCACGAAACTTGTCAGTTGTAATATTTATCCCAAAATCACGTAAGCGTGGAAACATTAAAAATCTAAAAACTCAAAGTGCGATTTTTGATCAGGCGTGGAATCTTGCAAAAAATTCTGACTATTGGAATGCCATGATTTTAAATGGACTTGCAACGTCAACTGTCTTAAACTCTGATCCTAGAATAATTGCAGAACTTGTTGAAAGAGGTGCTTTGGGCGCATCAATATCAGGAAATGGCCCTTCCATTGCAGCAGTTGTCAAAAAGGAAAACATTTCAAGCATAAAGAAAGTTTTTTCTTCATTTGAAGGAAAGACTGTAGTTTCTGATGTCAATAACAAAAAGGCTCAAGCGTATGAACTGTAGAGTTGAAAAATCAAAAATCAGTGGAACCCTAGTTTGTCCCCCAAACAAAAGCTATACACATAGGGCAATTTTTCTTGCGTCTCTTGCAGATGGAAAGAGCGTCATTAAAAATGTGCTTTATTCGCGAGACACCAATGCAACCATATCTGCATGTAAAAGTTTTGGTGCTACAATAATACAAGACAATTCAAGCCTTACAGTAAATGGAATCAAAAAATTAAAGGCAGCCTCTGAAATCGATGCATCAAATTCTGGAACAACAATACGAATTTCGGCTGCGATAGCAGCCTTAGGGGAAGAAAAAACAGTGCTTTCTGGAGATGAAAGTCTCAGACAAAGACCCATGCAGCCTATTTTGGATGCATTAGAATCAATTGGTGCAAAATGCTCATCTGCAAATGGCAAACCACCACTTTCGATTACAGGTAAAGTAAGTGGGGGTGAAGTAACCATTGCTGGAAACATATCAAGTCAATTTATTTCTGCTTTGATGATAATGAGTCCTCTTACTGAAAAGGGACTTGTTTTGAATATACACGGAGATCTAGTATCAAAACCATATCTTGATGCAACAATTGCAACTATGAAAAAATTTGGAGTTACCGTCAAAACTGTCAAATCATACAAAAACTATCTCGTTTCTCATCAAAAATACAAACCAGCAACATTTACTGTTCCTTCTGACTTTTCAAGTCTTGCCATCTTACTTTCGGCATCTATTTTACTTGGGGACGACATTACAATTAAAACAACTATAGATGATTTACCACAAGCAGATAAGATAATTTTTGATATTTTAAAAAAATTAGGTGCTACTGTAAATGTCAAAAAAGATAGTGTGTCAGTCCAATCTCAAAATCTAAATGGTGGCAAATTTGATTTGGGTAATTCTCCTGATCTTCTCCCACCTCTTGCAATTCTTTCACTCAAATCTTCAAAGCCAATACACATATTCAATGTTAAACATGCACGATACAAAGAGACTGACAGAATTGCAATTCTTGCAAGAGAATTAAAAAAGTTAGGTGTTGGTGTTGAAGAAAAAGAAGACGGTTTAATTCTTGAGTCTAGTGATAAACTATATTCTACTGACCTGAATTCTGAAAACGATCATAGATTGTTTATGGCATTTTGCATTGCAGGAATGTATGTCGGTAACTGTACTGTATCAGATCCTGAATCAGTTGATGTTTCATATCCTGATTTTATTTCTGATGTTAAGAAGATTGGAGGAAAGATTTTACTTTCGTAAATAGCTTAAAACTGCAAGTATAACTCAATAGTCTTAAACTCCTTTCAAATGTGTGTAACAGTACCAATTAATTATCGTTATAAGCATCTAATAATGAGATCATTTCATTGTCAGGAAATTCTATCGGTCAGAGACTCGTTTTAACAAGTTTTGGTGAAAGTCATGGTCGATGCGTAGGTGCTGTGCTTGATGGTTGCCCTGCGGGATTAGAGATTAATGAAATCGACATTCAAAAAATGCTTGACTTGAGAAGGCCAGGCCAATCACTTGTTTCAACACAAAGAAAAGAAGAAGACAGGGTAGAGATCCTATCTGGTGTTTTCAGAGGATATACTACTGGCGCACCTATTGCCATGATTATTTGGAATGCAGATCATGATTCACGTGATTATGAACAGCTTAGAACAAAAATGAGACCAGGGCATTCTGACTATCCTGCCTTAATAAAATACAAAAAATTCAATGATTTTCGAGGTGGGGGAAGGTTTTCTGGTAGACTAACTGCCACTCATGTCATGGGCGGTGCAATTGCACGAAAATTACTCAAAACAGCATTAGGTATTGAGACCAATTCTTACACTTTACAGATTGGAAAAATACGAATACGTAATGTAACTCAACAAATGATGAAGATGATTTACTCAAATGAGGTACGTTGCCCAGATAAAAATACTGCAAAAAAAATGAGAGATGCAATTCTTGCTGCAAGAAAAAAAATGGATTCGCTTGGAGGAGTAATCGAATCAGTCACAACTAATCTTCCAGTTGGACTAGGTGAACCAATTTTTGGATCATTGGAGTCTGATCTTGGAAAGGCACTTTATTCAATTCCTGCAGTAAAGGGAATAGAGTTTGGTTCTGGTTTTGCCGGAGCTGAAACATTTGGTTCGCAAAATAATGACCCTTACATGATAAAAAATGGCAAGATTGTGACTAAAACCAACAATGCTGGAGGAATATTAGGTGGTCTCTCAAATGGGATGCCAATAGTTTTACGTGTAGCATTCAAGCCGGCTTCATCAATACTGAAAAAACAAACTACTATCGATATCAAAACAAAAAAGCCCACAAGTTTGCAAGTTATGGGCAGGCATGATCCTTGTGTTGTTCCACGTGCACCACCAGTCGTGGATTCACTAGTTTCGTTAGTTTTGGCAGATCATGCATTACAGGGTGGCTTCATAAAACCTGTTTTGTAGCATTATGTCACATATAGACGAATTACGAAATAAAGTAGACGAAGTTACGCTTGAGATGATCAAGCTGCTAAAAACACGAACAGATATTGCAAAAGAGATTGGTAATATCAAAAAAAATCTCGGGCTTGGCATAACAGATCAGATAAGAGAAGAACAATTACGGGCAAAAATTATTTCGTTGTGTCATGATATAGGCCTAGATGAGTCCACTGGTACAAAATTTTTAAACTTTCTATTAACTGAATCTGTAAAAATCCAGTCAGAAACAAAACAAACACACCTTTCAGTTTTTTTAAAAGCAAAAGCACTAGAAGAACAAGGAAAGAAAATTATCCATATGGAAGTTGGAGAGCCTGATTTTTCTCCTCCAAAGATTGTCAAAAATGCATTAGAGGAAGTCTATGACAAAGGCTTTGTAAAATATGGACAAGCAAAAGGCATGCCAGCCTTTCGTACTGCGCTAGCAGAATCAGTTTCCAAGACATGTGGAGCAAATACAAAACCAGAAAACATCATAGTTTGTCCTGGTGCAAGGTTTGCAGTTTATCTTTCAATTACGACGCTTTTGAATGCAGGCGATGAAATAATCATAATAGAACCTGCATGGCCTGCCTATAGAGAATGTGCACAAAATTCTGGAATAAAAGTACGTTCAATCAAGACTACGATTGAGAATAGATGGGAACCATCAGTACAACAAATTGAAAATGCGATTAATTTGAATACTAAAATGATTGTCTTAAACTATCCAAATAATCCTACAGGCAAAATACTTCCACCAAAGATTCAAGACAAAATTGTAGAGCTTGCAATCAAAAATAATCTATACATATTAAGTGATGAGATTTATTCGCAATACACATACAACAAAGAATGGAAAAGCGTTCTTTCATACAATTACAAAAAAAGCATCATCACACAATCATTTTCAAAGTCTCACTCCATGACAGGCTTTAGAATAGGTTATGCGATTGCAGATTCACAGATAATAGATTTGATGACAAAGCTGCAAGCTTTGTGTTTAACAAATGTATCAGAACCAATTCAATATGTTGCATTGCAAGCACTCAAAGCTGATACAAGCAATAATTCTATTAACATGAAATCAAGACTAGATATTGTGATCAAGAAAGCAAAAGATATGAAATTAGATTTTATTGAACCTGATGGTGCGATGTATCTTTTTGTAAGATTAGGAAACGAGAGTTTTGATGCAACAAAATTTACAAATGAAGCATTGAATTTTGGACTTGCACTTGCTCCTGGTGAGGCATTTGGAGATTACAAGAATTTTGTCAGAATTTCCACTGGTGTAGAAGAAAAGAATCTAATTGAAGGAATGACGCTATTAAAGAAGGCACTAGACAAGAAATGAAAAAGAAGATTACAATACTTGGCGCTGGAGGAAAAATGGGAAAATGGTTTTCAAACTATTTTCTTGAAAAAGGATACGACGTAATTGTTTATGATTCAGAAGCTGATATCAAAGGTAAGTCATTTATCAAAGCAGAATCCTTGGTTGGTGCAGTGTTAAACTCTGATTATGTAATGCTGTGTACACCAACAAGACGAACACCAGAAATTATTCGATTAATTGCAAAAGAAATGAAACGTGGTTCTTACATAATTGAAATTTCATCGCAAAAAACAAAAACCGCAACATCGCTTTCAAAAATCCCATTAAAGGTCAATCCAATATGCATACATCCCATGTTTGGTCCAGGAGCAAAAAAAATTGAGAGTCAGAATATAATTTCTGTGCCAATCAAGGATGCAAAAAAAGAACTATCCGTTGCAAAATCGCTTTTCCCTGGAGCAAATTTTGTAACTATTGATGTTATTGAGCATGACAAGAAAATTGCGGTGATTTTAGGACTAACCCATCTTATCAATTTGGTTTTTGCAAATATCATATCAAAAGATGACAAAATTTCTCTAACTGAAAAGATGTCAGGTACCACCTTTAAGGCCCAAAAAATATTAGCAGAAAGCATACTTACAGAATCCCCAGAATTAATTGAGACGATTATTTCAAATCCAGAGATAAGAAAATTTGCCGAAGAATTCTGGAAAGATGTAGGCAGGATACTAACACACATTCAAGAGGCAAAGTCAGAACAAATTATTGAGTATATCACTACGTGCCAAAAAGAATTAGCAAAAAATGTGAATTTAGAAGAATCTTATAAAAAATTAACAACCATGGTAAATGCTATTGAAAAATAATCAATATGCGTGCAACAAAAATTGTAACATGCTTTATCACAAATGAGAACAAAATTCTCCTCTTAAAAAGAAGCGATAAGGTAAAATCAATGAAAGGGTTGTGGGCAGGAGTTAGTGGCATTATAGAAAAGGGTGAACATCCACTTACAAGGGCTAAAAGAGAGATTTTTGAGGAGGTCGGATTGCATGAAGTGCAGATAAAACTTTTAAAATCTGAAAAAGAGATGAGAATTGTTTCTCCTCAATACAAAAATCATGAATGGTTAGTTTTTCCTTTCCTGTTTAGTACTGAAAATCCTACAATAAAGCTCAATTGGGAAAATTCTGATTATAAATGGATAAGTGTTGATGAAATTAAAAATTTTGAAACAGTTCCTAGTTTAGATAAGGTCCTGTTCAGCCTGCTCTAATTTCTTACTTTCTTTTGCATATTTTCTTTGTTGAGGCAACATTACATAGACGCAGGCTCCACCGCACATTGTACATGGTACGTTGTTACCATCTCTTTGTCCTGTTCTACTATGGATACGTGCAGCTTCTTCTGGGTCTATTGATAATGCAAGCTGTTTTTCCCAGTCAAGGGTACGACGAGCCTCTGTCATCTGCATGTCCCACTTGATTGCTTTTTCCCGCAATTTTACAAGATCAGCTGCATGTGCTGCTATTCTATATGCAATTAGTCCTGCCTTTACTTCTTGTGCATCAGGTAATGCCAGATGTTCTGATGGCGTCAAGTAACAGAGAAGATCAACGCCTTCACTGGCAGACACTGCAGCACCTATTGCACTGGCAATATGATCATGTCCTGATGCAATATCTGTTACAAGTGGGCCCAAAACATAGTATGGCACGTCACCTATTAGTGATTTAGCTAATCTGACATTAGCAGCAACTTCGTTTAGTGGAACATGGCCTGGCCCTTCTACCATAACTTGTACATCACTTTGGTGTGCCTGCTTTGTTAGTCGTGCAACATTAATCATTTCCTGCACTTGAAGCTCATCATGAGAGTCTAGTATTGAACCTGGTCGTAATGCGTCACCAAGGCTAAATGTAACATCATATTTTCTTGCAAGCTCTGTCAGATAATCATAATGAGCAAAGTAAGGATTCTCCTTATCGTATCTTAACATCCACGCAGCAGTGATTGTGCCACCTTTGCTGACTATACCGCCATATCTTTCCACTTTTAGTATTCTTTTTGCAATTTCTTTTGTAATTCCTGCATGGATTGTAGTATAGTCCACCCCATCTTTGGCATTATTTTCAAATGCATTAAGAAAATCGTCTTCTGTTATATCAAGTGGGTTTTTGTGCTTTTCAACACCATGATTGTAAGCTTCGTAAATTGGAACTGTTCCAAAAGTTATTGGTGCGGCAGCTAAAAGAGTACGTCTTATCAGCTGAACATCACCACCATCGCTTAGATCCATTATAGTGTCAGCATGATATTTTACGGCAATCTTTGCCTTTTCAGTCTCTTCTTCTAAATTTACCTTAAGGGTAGAAGTACCAATGTTTACATTGACTTTGGTTTTCATTCCGTTTCCAATCCCAACATTGTGTATTTTTTGAGGCCTGACGTTATTGCTTGGAATAATTATTGAGCCATGAGCAATTTTTGGAAGTAACCATTCTAGGGTCACATCTTCGTCTTTTGCAACAAGTTTCATTTGGTCTGTTGCTATGCCTCTTCTTGCGGAGCTCATTTGTGTGCCCATATAACCTAATTACATTTTTAGTAGATTTAAACAATAATCATAAGCGATGTTACTATGAATATACTTTCTATTGGAGGGAGTGATCCATCAAGTGGTGCAGGTATACAAAGTGATGTAAGGACATTTACATCACTAGGCGTTTACGGCTTTACTGTCGTAACAGCTATAACTAGTCAAAATACTGTAAAGTTCTCAAAAACAGAACCAGTTTCATCAAAGATGGTTAAAGACCAACTTGATGCTATCTTTTCTGACTTTACTGTTGACGCAATAAAAATAGGAATGGTTTACAAAGATTCCATCATAAAAGCTATCTATTCAGAATTAAAAAATGTCACAGTGCCAATAATTTTAGATCCTGTAATACGGTCAACTACGAATGGTGATCTTATTGAAAAAAGCGCTTTAAGCGCATACAAAAAATTGCTTCTACCTTTGGCATTTGTGGCAACTCCAAACGTATCAGAGGCTGAAAAATTGACAGGATTAAAAATTTTAACAAAAAATGATGCGCTAAAATGTGCACAGAAAATTAGAGAGATTGGAGCAAAAAATGTTGTAATTACAGGAAACCAGTTTGGAAAAGGGCGTATTGTTGATTTTGTTTTAGAAAATTCTACATGCTATTCTATTTCAGGTAAAAAATTGCAGACGGTTAATCATGGAAGTGGTTGCAATTATTCTGCTTCACTTGCTGTATCAATTGCTTCTGGAAAATCTTTGCGTGATGCTGTAAAATTTGCAAAAGAATATGCGTACAATTCAATAAAAAACTCTAGAAAATTTGGGAAAGGAATACAAATTACAAATTTTAAAAAAACAGAATTAGAAAAGAGTCTTGGTGATGCAATACTAGATTTTAAAAATTTAAAAAATATTTATTCACTAATACCAGAATGCCAAACCAATTTTGCATATTCAAAACCACATCCAAAATCAATACGCGATATTCTTGGCATATCTGGAAGAATAGTTAGAACTGGAAAAGGTATCAATGTTGCAGGAAATTTGGAATATGGTGCATCAAAACATGTGGCATCTGCAGTTTTAGCAGTAGAAAAAAAATTTCCTTCAATAAGATCCGCCTTGAATTTAAAATATGATTCTAAAATAATTAAAAAATTTAGAGAACATGGCTTGACAGTACTAAGCTATGATAGAAAAAAAGAGCCAACATACATCAAAAGAAAAGAAAACTTGTCTGTTTTGTGGGGAATAAAAAATGCGATTAAAAAAACAAAAACACCGCCAGACGTAATATTTCACAAAGGGGATTTTGGTAAAGAACCAATGATTATAGTTTTTGGTGATAGTCCTTCTAAAGTGATAAAAAAAGTATCAAGTATTTTGTAGCACTAACGTAGAAATCTATAACTCAACATAAATAACCAACTTTTCAAATACCATTTCATGAAAGCAGTCATACTTGCAGGCGGTCTTGGTACAAGGCTGCAGCCTTATACTACCTTTCTTCCAAAACCAATGCTACCTCTAGGCGAAAAGCCTCTGTTAGAGCATCTAATAGAGTGGCTTAGGAAAAATGGCGTGTCTTCGGTTGTTTTGTGTGTAAGCTATCTTAGAAAAACAATTGAAGATTATTTTGAATCAGGGAACAGATTTGGTGTTAACATTGAATATGCGATAACAAACAGACCACTTGCAACTGCAGGCCAGCTTAAAACTGCTGAGCAGTTTGTCAATGACTCATTTGTTTGTGTTTATGGAGATTCTATTTTTGATTTTAATTTACGACGCATGATAGAACAACACAAAAAGAAAAGATCTTTTATTACAATGAGTCTTTATGAGTACAAAACAAATCTACCATACGGGATTATAGAAACCAATTCAAATGGTAGGGTAACAGCATGGAATGAAAAGCCGGAAATTCATGGGAATATTAACATCGGTTGCTATGTTATGGAACCACAAGTGTTTTCTCTTATTCCATTTGACAAACCATTTGGGATGGATCAGGTAATTAAAAAAGCGCTAATTTCTAAAAAACAGGTCAATAGTTTCTTGATAAAGAAGGGTTTTATCGATATAGGAGACAAAGTATCATACAGAAAGGCATACCAGCAATTCCTAGAAAAGTTAGGAAATATTTGATAAAAAGAATGGGCGATCTAGTAATTCGAGAATTACAGGAAAATGATCTTTTTAATGGATTCTTAGAATCGCTTGATTCATTACGAAAAGCAAGCAACCTAAATGCTGGAAAAGCCAAACAAATCTATTCAAAAATAAAATCAAATCCAAATCATGTAATATTTGTAGCAGTCTTAGATGGACGAGTTGTTGGCTCAACTACAATGATTATTGAGCCAAAGTTCATTCATGATGGAGGACGTGTCGGACATATTGAAGATGTGGTTGTGGCAAAGGAACATCAAGGAAAAGGAATTGGTGAAAAATTAGTTAATGCACTTTTAGACTATGCCAAAAAAAACAATTGCTACAAAACTATACTAGATTGTAGAGATGACGTCAAGCCATTTTATGAGAAAATTGGCTTTAAAAAGGAAGCAAATTGCATGAGATTTGATCATACTTAGAAGTATTCTTTTTTTGGTCTTTTGTTTTTCAGTCTAAGTAACAAAACACCTACTACCATAACCGGGATTGATACTGAAATAAAAAGTGGTGGAGTTATAGTTACTGCAAAGACAAGATGGCTCGACTCTATCTTGTCAAGTAATGTATATGCATATATCATACCCCCAAGAAGTGCTGCACCTCCTGCAGTTATCATTGCACCTACTTGTTTTGAACCATATTTTTTTGCCATGATAAATGATGTACCAGCTAAGACCAAGGCAGGTGCCACACCTATTGAAATAAACTGCAAAACTTTTGGTGCAGGTTCTACTTCGCGTTGAGGTTCAATCATAAAATCATACAATGTTATTATTTCGCCAACAAATAGTACAAACAAGCCAAGACTTGCAGCTGCTACATATTTCTCAACTGCCATACAAAATCAGGTTAATTTACAATAAATAAACGTGCAGAGTATCAGACAATGCCTACAAGGCCAGCTAGTTCTTTTCGACATGACGCACCTAAAGATTCAGCTGCTTTTTCTGGCGATATTTTATTCAAAAACACTCCATAACCACGCTCAAGGCCAGACCAAGCATCAGTTAATGGATAAACTTCGATATGCCAGTGAATCTGACGGCTATTTTTCTTTTCAGGTGAAAGATGGAAGACCAGATTATATGAAACGTCTTTTATGCTAGTTGAGAGGCCACCTAATGTTGCCCTCGAAATCAGAGACAAATCGTTGATCTCTTTTTGTGTTATTTTAGAAAAACTAGTTGTGTGTTTTTTTGGACATATCCAAAATTCGAAAGGATGTGATGGCGCCCAAGGACAAAATGCGATAAAACCTTCTGTCTGCAACACCTGTCTTTTACCACCAGTTTCTGTACTTACTGTTTGACACATAGGGCAGACGCCTTTTTCGTTAAGAATTTTGTGTGATGCCTCCGCTTCTTCTTCGATTATTGGTGGAATTGTAGAAAAAGTAACCATGTTTATGTGTGGGTGCAGTATGTTGGTCCCAGAGTCTTTGCCGTGGTTTACGTATATTGAAACATAGGTAACACCTTTTTGTGTGTATAGCCATCTCAGCCTATCCTGAATAACAACTAGTATGTTTGACCATTGCTCAACAGGAATTGTTGCCAAAGAATCCTTGTGGTTTGATGAAGCTACTACAACGTAGTGATATCCATATGCCGGCTCGCTGTATAATGGCCTGTCACTGTAGGTATTTTCATTTGCGGTAGAAACTGCAGGAGTTCTGCTTTCAAATACCCTAACAGACCAATCCTCCACATAGGAATCCTCACTATCTTGTAGTCTTTTTAGCATCCCGTCCTTTGCAACTAGTGATAATAATGATGGGTTTGTCATGGCCTCATTGCCAGGACAAAAAGCGCATTTTTTTGGATCGGCTTTTTTATCACCGTTTGGAGAGACTATGACGAGTCTTTCTAAAACATAATCCTTACGCATGTCGCCCATATTGGATAGTGACAGAATGTGTGTGTAAAAACTTTTCACATCTTTAAAGATCTAATTCTGATATGACTGATCCATTGTTGGAAGCTTTAAAGTAACCAAAATCAAGTATTCATCTGGGGCTGGACAGAATTACCGAAAATTCCAATGTTCATATGATTTATGTTTTGTTGGATGGTGTTGGCGATCTTCCTCACCCAGATCTAAAAGGCAAAACACCATTAGATTCTGCAGTTACACCTAATCTTGATAGACTAACAAAAAATGGCACAATGGGCGAGGTAATTTCTGTAGGTAAAGGAATAGCACCTGAATCAGACATTGCAGTTTTTAACATGCTTGGATACAGATTCCAACACGCAAATTATGTTGGAAGAGGCGTAATTGAGGCCATAGGGGTTGGAATTGATTTTAAAGATGGGGATTTGGCATTGCGAGGAAATTTTGCTACAATTGATGACAATAGAATCATCACAGATAGAAGAGCAGGAAGAAGAATAGAAAGAGATGATGCTGTTGAAATATCAAAAGAGATACAAGAAAAAACAAAATTTACAAACCCAAATGCTTCCATTGTTGTTGCACCTACTATTGGTCATCGTGTGACTGTTAGGATTAGATGCAAGGGAGAAACGCTTTCATCGGATATAACAAACACGGATCCTGCCTACACAAGAGTTGATGGTATGGGGATAGCAAAGGCAGTAAGTGATTTTTTAAAAATTGAAAAATGCCTACCGCTAAATGAATCACCTAGTGCACAGCTCACAGCAGATTTGGTTAACGAGTTTACAGAAAAATCCTTGACAATAATGAAGCAAAGTTTAGTGAATAAAAAAAGAAAAGAGAGTAACAAAAAACTGCTCAACAGTATAATCCTTCGAGACGCTGGAAACCGCTATCCGCATACAAAGCCCATAAATGAGTTGTATTCTATGAAATTTTCTTGCATTGTAGATATGCCAGTCGAACTTGGAATTTCTGAGGTTTTAAAAATGAAAGCATTTAAAGCTGGAGGTCTTGCAGATTATGAAGAAAAGGCCAAAGTAGCTGCACAGTCTATGCAAACACAAAATGCCATTTATGTACATTTGAAGGGCCCTGATGAATTTGGTCACGATGGTGATGCAATTGGTAAAATGAAAAACATAGAAGAAATTGACAAGAGATTTTTTGGAACATTGCTTGATAATATTGATTCAAGCAAAGTTGCCATAGTAATTTCTGCTGATCATTCCACTCCATGTATAAACAAAGGACACAGTGATGACCCTGTACCACTGTTGGCGTCTGGAGACTTTATAAAAAAAGACAAGACCACACGGTTCACCGAAACTGAAGCAAAAAAAGGAAATATTGGATTAATTGAAGGGGCAGAAGTTGTGACTACTGCTCTTAATCTTATTAAATCGCAAATGTAGTAATTTTTCCGGTCTTTCTTATTTCTTGTGCTTTTCTACGCAAGCTGTCTATGTCTATGTTATTGTAGTTACCTGATGTGTTTGCAAGTTTTTGTAATGCACGTTCCAAAATAGATATGCAAATATCATTTTCATTTTTCTGATAATGAACTAAAGCTGCAGCAACTAGAATAAGTCCTTGTACAAGATCCTTTTCACCTTCATAACATTTTTTCCAAACTCCTTCAAGAACCTCATGGCATTCCCAGTATCGCTCATTGTTAAAATAAAAAATACCTTTTCTTAGAGCCTCGTCTTTTTCTAAGTGTTCTTCAACTACATGCTTCGCATGATCTAGTGTTGCAATAGGTTGCAACCTTTTTACAAGCTCATCTAGCTGTTCTTTAGGAATCGAAATATCGTATTCTACATACTTACTTGAAACTCGAGTATCGCGTATTGTTACATCTAATCCTGCACATAGGTTACGAGCCTTAGAAAGAAGATAATCTACATCAGTTGGACTGTAGTCATTATTTTTCAAATGCAACATAAAACGGTCCATATTATATTGGACTTGGGTTTTCTTAAATTTCTTTTTTAATTTCAATTAAGGTTTATATGAACTATAGCAAAGGTTTGTGATACATGTCAGTAATTGAAACTGTTAGTGATGTAAGTAATTCATTTCTATCTAGAAGAGAGATCACATGTAACTTTGCTGGTCTTGGTGGAAAATTAAAAAAACTTGAAGCATCGGAGATGATTACAAAAGAATTCAAGCTTGATGGAAAAATTGTTATTCCAATAAAAATGAAAACCCATGCAGGAAAGCCTGTTGTAACTGGTACCTTTTATGTATATGAAGATGAAAAAATAGCAAAACAGCAAGTCAGTCCAGTAATTTTTGAGAGATTGGAAAAAGGAAAGAAAAAAGACGCCGCAGTTACAGAAGAAAAACCACAAGAACAAAAGACAGAGGCTAAAGTAGAAGAAAAAACTGAGCAGAAAGTAGAACAGGAGAAAAAGGAATAATTGGCTGGAAAAAAGGGCTCAAGTCCAACTGTTAACAAATACTACAAGGTAGATGGAAACAAGGCAACTCGAGTTCGCAAAATCTGTTCCCGTTGTGGAAAGGGAGTTTTTATGTCTCAACACAAAGATAGACATACTTGCGGCAAATGTGGTTTAACAGAATTCTTGCAAAAATAAATTAATTTTGCATATCTAGTACAGTTTCTTTCTTTTAATCGTCGAACTTTTTTCTTCTAGTTTCTTTAGTTTTTCTAGCAGAGCAGAGTCTATTTTTATTTTTGCAAGTGATTCTGCTGATACTTTGATAATATTAGAATCAAGCATAATATTTGTTGTTGGAAGTTTTTTTTCAATCCAAAACTTGATTGTTTTATCTTCTAATTTGAAATCACGAAATCCAGCTGGAAATTTTTTTGTAATATGCAATAGTAATGTTTTATCATTAAAAACAGCCTTGGGATCAAAAAGTCTTGTAGAATCCGCATATACATTTTCAAACAGATTCCCAGAAATTTCATCTGAAAGGATCTCCATTTTTGATGCTTTGCGTATGAGTTCAAGATAATGCAGGAATTCGTGGGCTAAAATTGCATGTATAGTTCCTTTCAACCCATAAGCAATCAGCGGTGCAGTTAGCTGTATAACAATTTGCAAGTGATCATTTAATACAATAGGGATGGTTCGAGCAAACAGTATTCCATAGTCATAAGAATTTGAAGATGTGATTACTGTTGATGGCTCAACGTAAGCAATGGGATAATTGAGTCCTGATGCTTTTTGTATTCTATTTATGCCAGCTACTGCAACAGGAAAGCGCTTCTCAATTAATGAAACTACCTTTTCTGGCAAAATGCCATTTTGTCTTGCTTCTTTTATTTTTAAAAGTGGATTCAACGATTAAAATCAAAAAGTGCGTATAAAAAGTGCTTTGACAACATGTTTTGTGGTCAAATTATTGAGAAAATTTGACATGGTGATTTGAGATTCTGTTTAAACTAACCGTATCTCATGAAAGTCAAATTCTTTACAACTACATTTTGTGCCAATCAAGTCAGTCAAGTTTGGAAACACGTTAGTTCCCTCAACAAATCGCTTGATTGGTATACCTCCATCAGCCGTCATGTATAAAGAAAACGAGTATGAGGAAAGTATTTTGTACTTTACAGAGTAAATTGATTTTTCGTTTCGCTTATTTTTGTCATAAACTGCAATAATATTTTTTATGAGAGTTTCAATTGGTTTTAGAGAATCTTTTGTTATACTATTTTCTGTCTCGACATGTAACTGAACTTTTGTTTTAAATAGAAATGATGTTTTTGGGCTTTGTTTTATTAGGTGTAGACTGTGTATTACCACCTTGTTTTGAGTTATTTTCTTTGCTAGTCGAATGTTTCTTTTTTTTGGATTTATTACCTTTACAAAAAAAGGTCTTCCTTTGTTTAATACAAGACTTGATTTACCTTCGCCACCAATCCATGTTATCTTGATTTGGTCTGCACCAAACTTGTCAAAGACAAGTTTGGCGATCTTTCCTTCCACACTACCGAATGTACATATCCCATGGTTGTTGCATGTGCGACATCCCTTTCCTTCACAGTTTGAGCAAGGTTTCTCCTTTTGAGGTATGCCACGCTCTGTTTTTGTATACTTACCAAAAAGAAACAATGGTTTTGACTTTACTTGACAGGAATCGGTTTTTAGATCTATTGTAATTGTAATTTGAGGATTAAGATAGTCAATTCTACTTTTTGTTTTCTTTGAAAAGATTTTTGTTATTTGATTTGTAAAATCAGTCTTTACACTATCTATACCACGCAGTTGAAACTTTGATCTAATTTCGTCGTCATTATCAACGATTGATGGTTTTAGAATAGCACCTACAAGAAATGTTGAAAATTCGTATTCCGATGATATCTCAAGCAGTTTGTCAACATAATAATTTATTTTCAGAAGGAAGTTTTTGCATACAAAGCATTTGGTAGGTTCACTTTTTTGTAATATGCGATAAATTCTTTTTCCAAGTTGTTCGTATGATAAGAGTCCTAGTTTTTTTGCAAACAGCCTTCCAGTACATATGATACATAGTGGATATTCATCTAAGATTTTTTCTGCAATACAAAGTGTTTGAGTTAGTTTTTTTGAATACAGTTTTTGTTTTAGATTTGATGGTGGTAGTAGTTTTGTATGCAAGATTCTATCCCAATCCCATTCTTCGTAAAAATCCCTGCATTTGTCTTCCCTTTGATGCCTTCATCATACTCTTTGAGTTCTTGTAGTTTTTTAGCAGCTCTTTTACTTCATGTTCTGGCCATCCAGATCCTCTTGCAATTCTTTTAATTCTTGATGCGTTTAGTAAGTCAGGATCTGCTTTTTCTTCTTTTGTCATGCTTTGTATGATATATCGCCATTTTTGCACTCTATCTTCCATTTGTTCTAGCTGATCTTCTTTTACCATTCCTGATAGTCCTGGCATGGTTTCAAGAAATCCCTTTAGTGAGCCAACTTTTGTTACCTCTTCAAGTTGATAGTAAAAATCGTCCATGTTCATCTTGCCACTTGACATACGTTTGAGACGAACATCATCTGCTTCACTCTCAAGTCTTTTTGCCAAGTCTAAAAGTGCTTGAACATCACCCATGCCCAAAAGACGTCCCACAAATCTAGTTGGGGAAAATTTTTCTAAATCATCAATTCGTTCTCCAGTTCCAACATACATTATCTGTGCACCAGTTGCTGCAGAGGCAGCTAGAGCCCCTCCCCCCTTTGCCGAGCTGTCAAGTTTTGTTACGATTATTCCTCCAACTGGAACCGTTTTGTGAAATGCCTCAGCTTGTGAATAACATTGCTGACCAATAGTGCCGTCAATTACAAGTAATGCCAAGTCAGGTTCAGCAGTTTTGCTTATCTGCTTCATCTCATCAAGCAGGTCTTTTTCTTCTTTGTGTCGTCCCGCGGTATCAATAAGAACAATGTCAATGCCAGAATCTGTAAAGTGTTTGAGGCCGTTTTTTACAACGGATGGCGAATCTTTGTTGTTTTCTTCGCCGTAAACTTCGATGTTTGCCTTTTCACACGTTGTTTTTAGTTGAACTAGTGCACCTGGTCTGAAGGTGTCTGCACCAATAGCACCCACCTTATAGCCTTGTTTTGAGAGAAACTTGGCAAGTTTTGCAGTAATTGTTGTTTTTCCGCTTCCTTGAATACCGAGCATCAACACCTTGTTTAATTTTCCTGGCTTGAATGAAAATTCGGTTTCATTACCAAGAAGTTTCGATAGCTCATCGTAGAGAATTTTTACAATATGGTCTTTGCGTGAAAGACCCGGAGGAGGAGTCTCATTAAGGGATCTGTGTTCTAGATTTTTTGTGATTTCAAGAACAAGTTTTACATTTACATCAGATTGTAGCAAGGCACGTTGAACATCACGTGCTAACTCTTTGATTAGCTCTTCATCAATACCAGAAGAGCTTACTAATTTTTTTATTGCTGCTCTGAGATTATTTTTTAGACCATCAAGCATTGTGAGCTAATTCTGCCTCCAGTATTTCAAACCTTCCTCTATACCCATCCCACACTTTGTTAGATTTTTTGATTTTAATAGGATTTGAAAATAATGGACAGTTAGTCACCAACGTTTCTGCTTCTCCCCCTTCAAAGCTTAGATTGAATCCATATTTTTCTGATAGCGTTTCAAGTTTTTTTAGATCATCTTGTGTGATTTCTTTGCCAAGCCAAGACTCATCAAGTCCATCTGAGCTTACACTGATTATTATAAAATGAAAATTATCCTTGAGAAGATTTTGCATGTATTCTTTTTGATTTTTTTTCCATAAAGGTGAAACAAGTTGTACATTCAAGTTTTTGCAAATAGTTTCAAATCGTTTTTTTTGAAATTCACTTAGTATTCCACCATGAAGTATTCCTTCAATGCCAAAGTTTTCCTTTGCCTTGTAAAGGATTTCTTCTAGTGTGCTAACTTCTGAATTTGGGTTTGTAGAGTCTGCATCTATTGCTAGTTGTGGTATTTTCATTGCCTGTGATTGTAGTTTAGTCAAACGAATGTTTGGAAAATGCAATAGCTCACTTTCATAAGATATTGGAAATACGGTTACAATACAGCTAACTTGATGCCCATCTTTTTTTGCTCGATATATAGAGTAAGTACTATCCTTACCACCAGAAAACAGCGCTGCAAGTTTCATGATGAACAGAAAATCTAATTTAATGTAATTTTAAGTGTCAATAACAAAATTGCATGGGAAAAGCACTGGATGCTTCAATTCTCATAATCCTCATCAAAAATCAGATGGCTTTTCCAAATCATCATCAGCATCCGAATTAAGACTTTATTCGCATAATTTTAGTTCTATCCATTACTTTCCAATATTCAACATCTTGGCCTTGTTGAATTTTGCCTTTGAGCTCATCTTCAACCATGTTCACATCTAGCGTCTCAAAGGTTTCTGAATCCATTACCTGGATGGCAGAGTCTGTTATTGAGATTATCTGGCCCACTCTTTTGTCTATTAATGGCACATGTACTTGCATGCTAACAGGACCTACATGTGGTCGTTTTTGGTTATCAAATATGCCAACACCTACAATCCTTGCTTTTGCAGCCCCATGTTTTCCTGGCTTGCTTGTATCATATTCTACTATACGACAAGGTTCGCCTGAAGGTTGATCTAAGACAGGTAAAAGTATGTAAGAGCCGATCTTTAGTGATCCTAGTTCAGATGGTTTGCTCATGCAAAAACAGATTTTTGGTTGATATTTAACTTTTTTTTATTTTAATTTTTCAAGAACTGAAAGACTGACGAGATTGGTTAGTGTGATCCCTTTTCTACAAATATGACGACGCGTTTCTTCGCAATATTTGTTAACACTTTGATGACTTTTATCGCTTGCAACCTCTAAGACTACAATACTGTCTCTATACGGAAAGGTAAACTTTGGTTCTTTGTTTGAGCAAAGATCCATTGTACCTATCCCGGCTCTTCCAACTTTATCGCGCTTTGCTATTACATCAGCTACATCTCTCATATCGGTATACGATTCACCGTATTCCAAGTAATATACAGAAACAAAATTCACGTTTTCAGAACATTCTCTTGCAAAGAGCTCATCGTTCATACTGAAAATAAAGGAAGCCTTTTCCTGCTTGAATTTGTCTATTTTTTTTAAAATTTTTGTATTGTCTTTGAATTTTGCAATTATATAGTGATTAGCCGCAGGGGAAAAATATGGACTCCCATCCTTTGAAAAAGTCGCCGTAGCAAAATACATCTCTTGAATATTTTTAGATCGTTGCCAAGTGTCTTTTATCTCGATTGATTCGTGGTTGTGTAAATAAGGCGTGCAGACATATCCACCTACTAGAAGTTCTAATGCTGCCACAAATTTAGTTAGGTTTGTGGTCGATATTTATCGTTTATTAGATCGCTTTAATAACTATATTTTTATAATTTTTCAAAAATTCGCTAGAAGATAACGATCATACGCCTGGAAAGGATTCTGACAATCCTCGTTCTATAGCATGTGATGAGTCTCCAAATATCGTGACAACAATGTTAGCGAGTTTTTCAATATCAAGGCCAGGCTCAGCTGAAACTAGGAGTATGTGTCTACTTACAGGAAATGGAAAGCTGATTAAAATTATTTTATCACGACGAGCTGCAATGTAATTAAGCGCACCCAAACTATTATCATATTCTTCCTGCAGCGATATCTTGGCGGCATATTTCATAAATTCATGTAGTTTTTCTTCATCGCCTTCAAGGGGTTTGATACCTTTTTTGAATCCGCCTGCAATAAGCTTACCTTCAGAATTAATTATTGCGGCAAATCTTACACCTTCTTGCTCTAGTATATCATTACATCGAACTTCATAGATGTGATAAGCTGCTTCTTCCTCCATAAAATTACTAAATAATTTCTGTTAATAAGAGTTAGTTGAAGTGAGAGCTTCGATAATTATTTAATACTAGACAACAGCGAAACATTGTCCCACGCTAGCTCAGCCTGGTAGAGCTTCCGGCTGTAGTTGTCGGCTTTTGGCTGACGAAGTTCCAGCCTATCAGGCATACAGAAACCGGGTTGTCGAAGGTTCAAATCCTTCGCGTGGGACATAATTTTTTATTAAAAAATTTTTATGGATTGATTACTGCTCTTCCAATAATTTTCCTATCTTTCAAATCGTGAAGAGCCTGATTTGCATCATCCAAGGAATATCTTTTTGAGATTACGGGTTTGATTATACCTTTCTTTGCTAAATCGATTAACTCTAACATGTCATTATAGTTTCCAGTGTATGCGCCTTGAATGGTAATTGCCTTGAGTGGAACAGTTACTAATGATAAATCTAAAGAGCCTCCAAATAGTCCCACCAACACCAAGTTTCCCCGTTTTCTTAAAACAGCCAATCCCATCTTGGCAGTATTTGGTGCATTAACAAAGTCAATTACACTATCAGCACCCTTGTTATTACATAACGAAATGATTTTTTGTGCAGCATTTCCTGATCCTGTAGTAACAGAACCAATAACATTTGAATTTACAACAAAATCTGCACCTAATTCTTTGGCTGTTTCCAATCTCTTATCATCCAAATCAACGCAGATAATTTTAGATTTGGTAATTGCCTTAGCAATTTGTATTCCCATAAGACCAAGACCGCCAGCACCTACGATAACCAAGAATTCAGGATAGTTGACATTTGCTTTTTTTATGGCAGTATAAGCAGTCAAACCAGAACACGCAAGCGAAGTTGCGGCATCAGGATCAACTCCTTCAATTTTTGCAAGATACTTGTAATGAGGAATTAAGACAACATCAGCATAACCTCCATCTTGAAATACGCCCATAGAACGTGGTGCATCACAAAGATTTTCATTCTTAGCCTCACAGCCAGGACATTTGCCACATCCTTGCCAAGGATAAACTAGAACAACATCACCTTGTGAGAAACCAGTTACATCTTTACCAATCTCCAAAATGGTTCCTACAATCTCATGTCCTGGCGTTACAGGGTATTTTACACCACGATCAGTTACTTTCATAAATTTTCCATCACCTAAATCATAGCCTCCTTCCCACAAGTGTAAATCGCTGTGGCAAACACCAACAGATTTTACCTTAATCACTACTTGATTTTCATTAGGTTTTGGGGATTCAAGCTCTACCATCTGCAATGGTTCATTGGGCCCTGTAATGCGTGCTGCCTTCAATGCTGTGATCTTTTTCCATTATAATATAAGAGTTGACTGGATGCGACAAAAAAATAGAGCGCCTAGATATTATTTGATTAGATAGAGCTTTTGTTTGTGAGCGAAGAAACAGAGCCTAACATTTCACAAGCTCCACTAAACATTTTATTTAATCCTGCCATAGTTACGAAAAAAGATGTTTGGGAAATTGATATTATTAAGATACTAGAGCTTTTAATAAAACTGTTAAACCAGACTGGAAAAAAGGATCTCCGTGTGGCAGGTATGGCAGCATTGTCTTCATCGTTGATTCATAGAATGAAAGTTGAGAGCATCTTTGCGTTGCAAAAGGCAGCAATGGAAACTAGACCATTACGACAAAGATCCGATGTTGACATTGAACTACTGCAAATACCGTATAGACATGAATCAACATATCCTGTAACACTAGACGAACTCTTGGGATTGCTTGAGAACCTAATTGGTTCTATTGCAAACCCACGGTCACGAAGGGGAGGCCAAATGAGCTTTGAACCACTTGAAACTCCTGATTTTAAGGATTATTTTATCTCGCTTGAAAACTTAATTGGAAAATACCAAGAACTAATTGTTAGTAAAATCAGTCCTACTGGTTCTGGCTTGTTGCGTAATATTGTAGCTGATTTGGAACCAATTGATGCAATAAGGTGCTTTTTTGCCATACTGTTCCTAGCCAGGGACCAAAAGGTCGAACTTGAACAAATTGACGAAGATATCAAAATAACAATGGCAAATAAGGAAATAATAGGATTAGGCACAACTGAGGTGACCAAATAGATGGTAGACATAAGCGATGATGAGGCTACGGCAAAACTAGAGGCTGCACTTTATTCTGCAGGAAGGCCTTTGAGCGTAGAAGAGCTCATCAAGGCTTCAGGTACAGAATCTAGGAAAAGAACCCTTGCTTTACTTACAAATATCATGAAAAAAACCAAATCGGCCTTTAAAGCACTTGAGATTGTTACTTTACCTGATGGATCATATGTGTTTCAGCTAAAACCAGAATACAACGCATCTATTAGACGCTATGCGTCAAAACCAATTCTTCCAAGCTCAACACTCAAAACTTTATCATACATTGCATACATGCAACCTATTTCATCAAAACAGCTAGTTGAGACAAGAGGTAGTGGCGTCTATACACATCTTAAAGAATTAAGACAGCTTGATTTTATCGAACACCAAAATGTTGGCAGACTAAAAATTTACATGACTACTGAAAAATTCAAAAAATACTTTGGAATTCAGGGCGATGCAGATACACTCAAACAAAAGCTGTTCAAGAAGGTAAGAAAGACATCACATTCTTCTGTACCAACAGAACAGCCTGTAACTATAGTGCAGTAATCAGATAGTAATCTCACATTATACGCGTTTTGTATAAATTAGAGTATTACATGGTTTTTTTGTGAAAAAGTCAATCGAGAACTTGGCAACAAGCAAAATAACAGGTGGAAGACGACATCCATTAAGAACTAGAAGAAAATACGAAATGGATAGATATCCAAACGAAGCACTTACACAATCTCAGATTACAGTGACAAGAAAGGTGCGCGGTAAAAACCAAAAAACAGCATTAAAGACAATTGATTTTGTAAACTTGTCACTAGCTGATGCAAAAGTGAAAAAAACAAAAATTCTTCGAGTTCTTGAAAATCCAACTAACAATGACTATCAACGACGTGGCGTCATCACAAAAGGAGCAATACTTGAAACTGAGGATGGCAAGTGCAGGGTAGTCTCAAGACCTGGACAACATGGCATAGTTAACGCAATTTTAGTAAAGTGATCATATGAAAGATTACGAGCATGTCGTAATCTGGTTGGATTATTTCAATAAAACATTACCAAAAAACAAAGGAAGAAAACTTCCAAAAGAAAAATGTATTTTTGATCCGTCACTTAATGAATTAATTGATGCTGTAAAAGATGCGGGGTTTGAAATAAAAGAATCTGATGATAAGGTACGATTTCCAAAACGACCTTATGTTAGATCAGGATATGTTGTGTTACCAAAAGGATCCTCAAAAACAAAAATTCTTGACAAAATTTCTCAAAAACTCGTTGCAAAAAGAGCAAAACAATCAAAGTAAGATACAATATTACTTTTAGCTAAAGTAATTTTGACAGAAGTCTATGATAACTGCGAAATGTCTTTGCAGTTAATTGCAGGAGGTAGGGGAAATTTTACATTTGGCCAACAGTGGCAGAGTAATTATTAAACTCACCAAAGTTGTTGATGAGGGACAAGTTCTCTGTAACGAAAAGCTTGACAAGGTTGCAAAAGTAACAGAATTGATTGGTCCTGTCGCACAACCATATGCATCAGCAATTCCGTTAACCAATAACATCAAGAAATATGTTGGCAAAAAAATTTTCGCACTTGCGTCAACTCCTGCAAATTATAAAAAATTCAGGAGACATAGAAAGTGAATACATTAGAAATACAAACTAGCTGCCCTGAATGCAAATCATCGCTTATTGATGACATTCAGAGTGGCGAACTAATTTGTTCTACATGCGGCATTGTCGTAGCAGAACAAATGGCAGACTATGGTCCAGAGACAAGAAGTACAAATCTTGAAGACAAAATGCGATTAGCTAGAGCAACAGGTCAAACTACCTATTCTCAGCACGACCTAGGAATAACAACGGAGATTTCTATTAGTACCAAAGACTTTAGCGGAAAAACTATCAGCTCCCAAGTAGCAAACCAAATGTACAATCTGAGAAAATGGCAACAAAGAGTACGAGTTTCCTCACCACGTGAAAGAAGGCTCTCAAATGTTTTATCAAAAATTGGCGAAACATGTGAGAATGTTTCTCTTCCAAAAAACGTACTAGAGACAGCATCTATGATCTATAGAAATCTAGATGGGAAAGTCGAGGTAAAAGGAAAATCTGTAACAAGCATCTCGGCAGCTACAGTATACATGGCATGCAAACAGTGCAATGTAGTAAGATCCCTTGAAGAGATCTGCAAAGGGGTTTGCCAACCAAAGGATGTAAAGGCAAAAACAAAACTTGCAGCACGCTACTATCGAACTTTGGTAATGGAGCTTGGCACAGATACAGCACCTGTACTAACAATGGACAAGTACATCTCAAAAATTGCCAATCTGACAAAAACAGATGTACGAGTAGAAAGACTAGCTTTAGAAATTGCACAAAAAACAAAAAACAACAATCTTGCAGACGGAAAGGCACCAAACGGCATTGCAGCAGCTTATTTGTACGTAGCATCTATTCTGTTAGGCCAAAGCGTTCTTCAACGTGATGTATCAAGCGTTGCAGGCGTTACAGAGGTCACAATACGAAATAGGTGTAAAGAGATTCTAGCAAGCTACAGACTTAAGGTAACTTTACGGCCATTACTTGCCAAAAACTAACTCTCTCTTTTTCTTTTTTACTTATTCTAAAAAACTAGAATGAACCTGCTTAGGATTAGCTAAAATTCGTCGGGGTTATATTGGCGAACAGCCATCAAGTGCACGATGGCTGTTTTAGAAATCAAGGATCTTTATGTTCAAAGAGAAGGAAAGCAGATACTCAAAGGTGTAAATCTAAAGACTGATCCTGGTGAGGTTCATGCCGTAATGGGTCCAAATGGATCAGGCAAAAGTACACTTGCATATACTCTGCTTGCTCACCCAAAATATGAAGTCACAAAGGGCGACATTTTACTTGATGGTCAAAGCATTTTAGATCTTTCAACAGATGAAAGAGCAAAGCGAGGACTCTTTCTAGGATTCCAATATCCAACTGAAGTATCTGGAGTTGGTTACTCACATTTTCTTAGAACTGCATACAATGCACTAAGTAAATCACTTCAAGGTAGCAATAGGGAAGTTTTCATTACAGTAAGAGAGTTTCAAAAATATCTTAAAGACAATTTGCATAAAGTTGGATTACAAGATGATTTTCTAACAAGATATCTTAATGAGGGATTCTCTGGTGGAGAAAAGAAAAGATCCGAAGTCTTGCAGATGGCCGTACTAAAACCAACGATCTCAATATTAGATGAGCCAGATTCTGGTCTTGATATTGATGCTGTGCAATCTGTTGCAAAAGCAATCAGCGAGGTCTCAGACAAAGACTCGACAATAATTGTCATTACTCATTATGCAAGAATTCTAAAATATCTTAAAAAGTTAGATTATGTTCATGTCTTTGCACAAGGAAAAATTCTCAAAAGTGGAAGTGCTTCCTTGGCAGATGAATTAGAACAAAAAGGCTATGACTGGGTTTTAGAAAGCCAGTAACCAAATAATTCAAAAAACAGGATTTTGTTATTATAAGGCATCAAGATTCAGCTGATATTATGAGTAGTGATGCCAAAAAATACCAAGATGAATTACAAAATATATTAAAAAAAGCGCAAAATGCCATGCAAGAACTTAAGGATAGTATTGAACAAGAGATGAAGGAAATGGGCACCGAATCATCTAATTTGAGTGATAAAAGAGTGTTCTTTAGTTTCTCGTTTTTCAAAATCGACCCTAAATGGAGATGGATGGCAGATTTGGCAAAAGAAGAATCTGCAAAAGAGGTTGAAAATATCATTAAAAGGTCAAATGTAAGATTCAGATCATATTCGACTTTGGGACTACGTGACGATGCCGAATTTCTGCTTTGGTTTGCATCTGAATCGCTAGAAGAAATACAGGATATTATTTCAAAAATCTATCTTACAGTATTTGGAAAATACATCTATCCAACTCATGTTTACCTCTCAAACACTAGACCATCAATTTATGCAAAAGGAACAAAAGGTCATGGATGGCTTGCCGGCGAAGAACAAAAACAATACGTCATAGTGTATCCATTTATCAAGACACGCGAATGGTACCTACTTTCTGTCCAAGAAAGACAGCAAATGATGGATGAACACATTCAAGTTGGCAAGAAATATCCACAAGTTATCCTCAATACGACATATTCTTTTGGAATTCATGATGCGGAATTTATGTTAGCTTTTGAAACAGATGATTTACACGCATTTCAAAATCTGATTATGGAGCTAAGAGAAACTAGAGTCTCTCGTTATATCAAAGTCGATACGCCAATGATTGTTGGTCTTAAAAAGGATATTATTCCTCTAATAGCTAGCCTTGGATAAATATGAGTGCGCTAAAGGAATGGGCCACCATAGTTAAAGCACTAGAAAGTGGAGACCAGACAGTCATTTTACGAAAAGGCGGAATTTTAGAAACAGATTCTGGGTTTAAAATTGAATCAAAAAAATTTCTTTTGTTTCCAACATTTGAACACCAAGATCAAAAATACATCAAACCGCAATACCAAAAATATCTAGATGAGGTAAGAAAGAACCCTCCAAGCAATAGTCATAATAAAATTACATCATATGCAGAAGTATTAGCTGATGTAGATATAGAGTCAAAAGAAAAAATCAATGCACTATCATCCTTTCACATATGGAGCGATTCATATGTTAAAACTCGCGTTGATTGGATGCCAGACAAGCCAATAAAGGCAGTATTTCTCAAGGTTTTTAAAATTCCAGAACTTGAAGTCCCAATAAAACCTGAATATCATGGTTGCAAATCTTGGATAGACATAAATGCAAATATTACTTCTGGAAAAGCTGTTTTGAGTGATTCAATACTTGATTCAAAATTAAAAGAATTCAAGGAGATTGTAAATTGAAATACAAGACTTTGGGAAAAAGCGGAATCTCAGTTTCTGAGATAGGGTTTGGGGCATGGACTATTGCACTTGACTGGTGGGGCAAAAAAATTGAAGACAATGAGGCAAAGCACATGCTAAAAAAAGCATATGATCTTGGCATAAACTTTTTTGAAACAGCTGATATGTATGGGAAAGGAAAAAGTGAGAAGCTAATAGGCGAAGTCTTTAAAGAAATGCGGGATGAAATAGTAATTTCTACAAAATATGGTTATGACTTTGAAAGCGTTGAACAGATTGGACACAAGGAGCTACCGCAAAGATTTGATCCTAGATTTACAGAAAATGCACTAAAAAATAGTCTTACTAGACTCCAGACAGACTATATCGATGTTTACGGTTTGCACAATCCAAAACTAAATCACATAAGAGATGACAAAATTTTTCAAACACTAGATCAGATGATTAAAGAAGAAAAGATCAAGACATATCAAGTTGCTTTAGGACCTGCCATAGGATGGACCCATGAGGGCCTTGAAGCAATGAATAGGAAAAATGTTTCTGCAGTTCAAACAGTCTACAATATTTTAGAGCAAACACCTGGAAACGAACTTATTGAAAATGGTGAGAGAAAAAACGTTGGAATTCTAGTTCGAGTTCCTGATGCCTCTGGAATTCTTACAGGAAAAGTCAAAGCAGAAACGAAAATTGATGAAAAAGATCACCGTTCTGTAAGAAAAGGTGAATGGATAAAGGCATCATTGGCAAAAGTTGAGCAGCTAAGGCCAATAGCTGATCGAAATAATTTGACTATAACAGAGCTTACAATCAAGTTTATTCTTTCAAAAAAGGCAGTATCTTCGGTATTTCCTACTGTAGTTAGTGTAGAAGAGATTGAAAGCTTTGCCACAATGTCTGATGGAAGATATCTTAGCACCTCAGATATGAAAGAAATTAATGATTTGTATTCAAGCTGGCCTCCTTATGAGATAAAAGCTACAATACAAAATTAAATCTGATTTTAGTTTTTTCTAGGCAGGCATTGTTTTTTAGCTTGAATTCTGCACACAGCGTTTTTGAAAATTCTTTCATTAATTAATTATAATTTTTGTAAGTTTACTTAAAGCATGTTACATATATCATCACATAGTGGACAATACAAGATATCTTTAGCATGTTGTACTCTTCGGAGTATTTCGGCACTGCAATTCCCACATCGTTTACATTGGGTTTTTTTCATAGGGAGAATTTGAATATTAGAACTAAAAAATTAAGGTATATAGATTACTAAAAGTACTTATTTTAAAATAAATTTACATGACTCGTATTTTTTGAAATTTCTATAATATGTAGTCTGTTAATACGCCAAAAAACATAGTATTATGATAATTACGGAATCTATAAGGAAATCTCTAAAGTTTTTGAAATTTTTTATTATAGCCAATGCCAATAAAAATGCCTGATGAGTGTTGCAGAAAATGTGGAAAGGAATTGGAACCTTATACGTTGTGTTCACAGTGTAAAAGGCCAACTCAAAAAGTTTGTCGCTTTTGCTTCATGAAAACACTCCAACAACCCCACGAACAGTGTTTTGAAAGTAAAGCCATGGAAGAGGAAATCATATTTGGGTTATAGCCATGTCTAAACCATTAAGAAAAAAACGCATTCTTGGAATCTTTTTTGAAAGAGATGGAGACGGTACACTGTCAGTTACATTTGCTAATCCAATGAAGATTGCTCGCACAACTTTCTAAATTTTTCAATTGAATTTGTTCTAAAAAATAAACTTTTCATTTGCAAAAATTTTAGAATAATAAAATGATCTATATAGAAAGTATGAGATTACATAGATTATGTAAACTATGATTGTTATTCGTAAATAATCTCTGGAGTATCGATTGTCAATGAATAAAACAACTTCAATTATGACATTAGTAGCACTAATTGCTATTCTGACACCGCCTTTTGTAGGCGCCCAACAGGCAACACTACCCACACCAGATAAATTCCAAGTATTCAATATAGTTGGAGCTGGAGCATCATTTCCATTTCCTCTAATTGATCTCTGGAGGGTAGAAATGAAGAAGGTCCAAAGCAATGTGAATATAAACTATGCATCGATTGGAAGTGGTGGAGGGGTAAAAAATCACATCGAAAAGACTGTTGATTTTGCAGCCAGTGATGCACCTCTAACCATAGACGAACAAAAACTTGCACCTGATACATTAACTATTCCATTTACAATTGGAGCAATAACCGTCTCATACAACATCCCAGAATTTCCAAATAAGGGCTTGAAGCTAACAGGACAAAATATTGCTGACATTTATCTAGGAAGGATAACAAAATGGAGTGATCCTGCAATTGCAGCAAACAATCCTGGAATATCACTTCCAGCAAAGGATATCGTTCCAGTCAGACGTTCTGATGGTTCTGGCTCAACCTTTGCGTTTTCTGATTATCTTTCAACTGTAAGTCCAGAATTTAATACAGTTCTTGGTAAAGGAAAAAGTCTGGGTTGGACTATTGGACTTGGTGGAAAAGGAAATGAAGGTGTTACAACCACAGTAAAAAGCACTCCATACTCTGTTGGATATATTGAGTTAGCATACGCAGCTCAAAATAAAATGTCTTATGCATATGTCCAAAATGCAGATAAAACAGCATTCATAGAACCTACGCTTGAATCTGTTGCTTCCGCAGCTGAGAACGTTGTATATAAATTGCCAAGTGCAGATTATACAGATTGGAGTACAGTCACTATGGTAAATCAACCTGGAGCAAACTCGTATCCAATTTCAAGCTTTTCCTACATGTTAATTTATGAGGACTTGGAAAAATCAGTAGGAAATAAGGTACAAGCACAGGCTATGTTATTCACAATAAATTGGATGCTGACAGATGGACAAAAATTTGCCTCAAAATTGCTTTATGTTCCATTGCCTGATTCTGTAAAAAAGGTTGGCCTTAATGGCTTGCACATGGCAAAATTCAATGGCGAAGTATTGTGGCCAAGTAGCGGATTAGTATCTACTCCAAGTGGAGCAACAACTCCAAGTGAAACAACTGTTCCAAAGATGACTGAGAAAACACCTACAAATGGTTCTCCTGAAATTCCACAGTGGATTAGAAATAATGCCAAGTGGTGGGGCGAAGGACAGATATCAGATAAAGATTTCCTACAAGGAATTCAGTATCTGATTAAGCAAGGATTTCTCATAGTCTAAATTTTTTTATTTTTATTATTTTTCAGTAATTACGCTAGATATATTTTCGTCCATTACCACTTCGGCAATGTCTTTTGAATATTCGGCGATTCGCCTTATATCTTCTAATACGAATTTGACCACAATTGCGTTTCTTCCTAACTCTTGAAGACTATCCATAAGATTTTTCTCCTCATTAATTATATCTGATATTTGTTCTGCGATTTTTTCTGCAAGGAGATAATCCTTCTTTGTTAGTGATAAAATTGAATTGTTAAAGGCGTCAAGGGATTTTTCGCTTAACTGAACGATGTTTTTTAAAAGTCTTCCTTTGATCGGTGGCTCTAAAAATTTTATTCTTTTTGCTATCAAGACGCCGTGATCTGCGATTCTTTCTATGCATTTTATCACATTTCTATATCCAAGACAGTCAGATGGTTTTTTTAGGCCAACTTCAAGAAGAATTCTTCCATCTTGTGCTGCAAGGTTCAGACTGCGCATCATATACAAGCTAAATCTGTCAACCTCATCATCCATTTTTATTACATCTTCTGCTAGTGCTGTTTCAGCTTTGGCAAATGCAGACATCGCCTCGCGCTGAATATTTGTTGAAATAAGATACATTCGTTTTAATGCTATCTCAAATGATAGTTGTGGTAATTGTGTAAGAACTTGGAAGGTGATTGAGGTTGGATCAGATTCAATTATTTCCGTTCCGATTAGTGATGTTCTTATCAGATCCCTTATTATTTTTGCATGGTTTGGAAGGATCTCCATTCCTTTTGATTTAATCTTGATTGTTTTGAACCCTGAAAGATAAGTTGCGATTATTTTACGTCTTATAGCCTCGTCTGTATCTTTGTTGTTGGTTGGAACTACACATAATGATGACTGCGCTTCATCTTGTACTATCGGAAGTAGAGTAAGTGTTTTGTTCAGATTTTTTATGATGGTTACATTATCTCCGGTTTTTAGCTCTAATTCATCTATCCAGTCCTTTGGAATTGATAGTGTGTAAGTTGATCCTCCAGTGAGTTGAAGTCGTCTGGTCTGTTTTGTTGATTCTACGCTTTGCAAAGCTAAGTTTTTTTACACTAATTTACTTATACTACCTTTAGATAATATTCTATATAGTGACAATACATGATACATAGTCTATGTAAACTATCATGATCTTTTAGATATTTTATATAGAACACCACTTTTTGTGCAGAGAAGCGAAAAATTACAAAAACGGAGACTGAATACAGATAAATTTTTCAAAATCGGGGCGACAGCAGCAGGCTCATTTGTTCTGGTCGTTATAGCATTAATGGCTTATGAGCTTATAGATGGCTCATACCCAATTTGGGAAAAGGAAGGTTTATCGTTTATCACAGGAACTGATTGGAATCCTGTTGAAGGAAGAGAAACTTTTGGAGCATTACCCTATATCTTTGGAACATTGGCAACATCAGCAATTGCGATGGCAATAGGCGTCCCATTAAGTATTGGCATTGCAATGTTCCTTTCTGATTCATCAAGGAAGATTTCAGAACCATTAGGATTCATTGTCGAGCTTTTGGCAGCAGTTCCAAGTGTAATTTATGGTTTGTGGGGTTTGTTTGTTTTTAGAACCTTTTTTGTAGATTGGATCGAGAAACCACTACACAATGCGTTTGGAGAAAGCATATGGCTCTTTTCAGGATATCCCTTCGGTTTGGATATTCTAACTGCAAGTGTTGTATTGGCAATTATGATTATTCCAACTGTTTCTGCAGTTTCAAGAGAAATAATGAAAGCAGTACCACATATGCAAAAAGAAGCAGCGTACATGCTTGGGTCTACTCGATGGGAGATGTTCAAGATTGCAGTTTTCCCATATTCAAAAACTGGTTTAATTGGGGCAGCAATTTTGGGTCTTGGTAGAGCAGTAGGTGAAACTTTAGCAGTAACAATGCTAATTGGTAATGCTGTAGGACCTGGTGCAATTCCGGATTCGCTTTTTGGACCAGCACAATCAATGGCAAGCATTATCGCAAATGAGTTTGTAGAGGCGTCACCAGCATCAATGCATCTTCCAGCTCTTGTTGGAATTGGGCTAGTTTTACTTTTGATTGCTATGGCTATCAACGTTGTTGCTCATATGTTAGTTACAAGAATGCTCAAAGTAAGGGAGGGTGTTGTAAACGCATGATGGTAAATCAAAAAAGAGCAGAATATAGAATGCTCTTTAAACAAAATGTTGAGCGGAGATTACTTGTTGATAAAATAGTAAGATCAGTTGTAGTTGCATGTGTGATAATTGCGATAATTCCTCTTGGTAGTATATTATTAGAAGTTTTTAGAAATGGAGCAGCTGCTATTAGCATTGAATTTTTAACACAATTGCCTGGAGCTGCTGGTGCTACTGGTGCTGAAGAGCTAGGGGGGGTAGGACATGCCATACAAGGGACATTGATACTCATTGGTCTTGCAAGCTTAATTGGTGTGCCAATAGGAGTTCTTTCTGGGATTTTCTTATCAGAGTTTGGAGATATGAAGTTAGCAAATTATGTAAGATTTTACACTGATGTTTTTACAGAGTTTCCATCAATAGTGATCGGAATATTTGCTTTTCTGGTAATAGTCTTGGTGCTTGGCCATTTCTCACCTTTAGCAGGGGCATTTGCTTTATCGTTAATTATGTTTCCAGTAGTAGCTAGAACCACCGAAGAATCACTTAAACTGGTACCCTTAACATATAGAGAAGCAGGTCTTTCGTTAGGTTTAACCAAGTTCACGATAACTACAAGAATAATAATTTCTGCTGCAAAAAGCGGCATGATAACAGGTATTTTATTGGCTGTTTCACGAATAGGCGGCGAAACGGCGCCCTTAATAATGACAATACTAGGAAGCAGCCAATTCTTCCACAGTTTTGATGAACCTATGGATGCATTACCGTTAAGAATTTGGCGATTTTCATTATTACCATATGAAAGTTCTGTGCTTCAAGGATGGGGTTCTGCTCTAGTACTAATATTTGTAATACTTGCAATTAACCTCGCAGTCAGATACTATGTTTTCGGCAAAAGAATCAATATATTTGGATTGTTTGCAAAGCAAAGGACAGGTAAGAAAATTTGATGCCATTAACAACAAAACCTGCTGAAACATTCAATGCTGCGGCAGTAAAACCACAACCAGTTGATGAACGTTATAAGATGATAGCAGAAAATGTTAGTGTATTATATGGTGATATAGCAGGCATTAAAAATGTTTCAATGAAGTTTAAGGACAGATCTGTCACGGCACTCATAGGACCATCAGGCTGTGGTAAAACTACCTTTCTGCGATGTTTAAACAGAATGCATGACATGACAAAAAATGTCAGAGTGGAAGGAAAGGTGATGATTGATGGAATTGATCTTTACTCAAAAGATATTGATCCTATTTATCATAGACGGAAGGTTGGAATGGTCTTCCAAAAACCAAATCCATTTCCTACGATGTCGATTTATGACAATGTATCGTCTGGCTTACGATTAAACGGTATACGAGATAAAAATGTACTTCAAGAGATTGTAGAAGATTCACTTAAAATGGCTTATCTTTGGGATGAGGTAAAAGACGATCTGAAAAGATCTGCGATGGAACTTTCAGGAGGACAGCAGCAAAGATTATGCATTGCTCGCGCACTTGCCATACAGCCCGAAGTGCTCTTAATGGATGAGCCAGCATCTGCACTAGATCCTATCGCAACTCAAAAAATTGAGGAAACAATTACAGAGCTAAAAAAAGAGTATACAGTAATAATTGTAACACATAACATGCAACAGGCAGTAAGAGTTTCTGATTATACAGGATTCATGTACCTTGGTGATTTGATAGAATTTGGCGAAACGAAAAAAATTTTTACAGACCCAGGAAATGAATTAACTGCAAAATATGTGCAGGGACAATTTGGTTAGATGACAAGACTAATCGATCCTTCTCTTCAAAAATTATCATTAACAATGGCCGAAATGGGCGATATGGTAATAGAGTGTGTATCGCTTGCAATTGCTTCTTATCTTGAGGGAACCGACACACGGACTAGAGTTCATGATTTATCTGATAAAATAACAACAAAATACTTTGAAGTGGAAGACTTGACGTTTGATATGATTCTTAGGTATCAGCCAGTTGCCGATGATTTTAGACTTATTCGTTCATCTACAGAAATTTCTTACGCATTTTCTAGATTCGGCAGGTATGCATATGATATAACTCAGGTACGTACATTTTTTGGTGATATTTCAGAATGTAGAAACGATTGGCTTTACGAAGTAACAGCTAAGGTCAAACACATGATACAGGACGCAGCCCAATCATTTGCTGAACTTGATATTAGAAAAGCAATAACAATACAAGAAAATGAAGAATTTGTAGACAGGTTGTATCTTGAAAGAATACCTCAACTTATCGAAACAAACAATACTAAATGTGCCCTTGCAGAAGCACTACTCTTACGTTATCTTGAAAGGATAGCTGATCATGCAGTGTTTATGAGTGATGCTATTAATTACATTGTGACAGGAAAACACAAACCTACCAAAGAACAAATCATTTCACACCGATCTCCTTCCGTATAATATTCTGCTATCACAAGCCAGAAGGAAGTGTATTCTCAGTTAACAAACTATCATAAGGCAAAAATTTCATAAGATCTACATAGTAAACATAGTCTTACTAAGACTATTGTGATTATCTTTATCATAAATTATAAATTCATATAATTGTAATATGGCGTTTGCCACACCCCTCAACCCTGAACCAAGTGAAGAATTCTCCAGAATGTGTGAAATTATTTCCTCGCTCGATGAAAGCATGTTGCTCGTAGTTTTCATCAATAGATATGGAAGAGTCCTAGATACTTCACTTCGTGATGATGGGTTAATCAAATCTCTACTAGAAGAAGAAAGTAGAATGTTGTTCATGCAGAGAGCCTTGCAAAACATGATGCTAACAGATTTTAATTCAAAACCTGGACGATTTAACTATCTGATAATTGTACGAGACTCCACAACAGAATTTGTCTTTCCTACTATAGGAGGGATTGTATTGGTAATATCATCTCTGATGGACAATGTGCAACCATTAGCAGAAAAAATAGCACGTGCTATCAGTTTGGAATTTGAGACACAAACTTTAAGATAATTATAAAGGAATTCAGATCTACAAACATGGAATTATTCATACTACGGCATGGAAAGGCAGAGCAACGTAGTCCTACAATCAAAAGTGATTTAAGACGAAAACTTACAAAAGAAGGAGAAAAAGAGATCGAAGATGTAGCTGATGCTCTTTCATCGCTGAAAATTAAATTTAATTATATAATAACAAGCCCGCTTAAACGAGCAAAACAAACTGCTGAGATTGTTTTAAAGAAATGCAAGGAGACAAATTCTTTGGTGGAATGGAATGAACTAAAACCTGAATCAAAAACAAATGCATTATATGAAAAACTTTCCTCATTAAAGATCAATTCAACAGTGCTTCTTGTAGGTCACGATCCGTTTCTGAGCTCAATGATTGGTGAGATAATCACTGACGGTAAAAATAACTGCAGAGTCATTCTTAAAAAAGGTGGCCTTGCCAAGATTAGCCTAAATTCTCTAAAACCAAAGATAAATGGGGAATTGCAGTGGTTAATCGGTCCAAAACAGATCAAAAAACTATTGTGAATCTCTTTTGCTTATTTTGTTAGAACAAACATTTCTCACATATTCTTTAACTTACACAATTGAACAATAACGAGCGAATTTGCAAAAGGCTTCTGTGATAGATCTTGGCTCAAATTCAATAAAGATCGCAAATTTCGTAATAAATCCAGATAATACTTACAAAGCCTACCACCAAGAAGGCATAAGGGTAAAACTTGGTGATGGTCTTTCCCAAACAGGATTTCTGGGGGAAGAAGCAATTGAGCGAGCCTTAAGGGCTTTGAAGCTATTTAAAGACGTTATAGAAACTCAAGGAATAAAACACATTCTTCCTGTTGCCACAAGTGCAGTAAGAGAGTCAGCAAATAGAACAGCGTTTCTTAATTTGGTAAAAAAAGAGACTGCTCTAAGATTTAGAATTCTAAGCGAAAAGGAAGAAGCACTTTTTTCCTATGTTGGTGCGATAAGAGCACTACGTCTTCCCTCAGTGTTGTTTTTTGATATTGGCGGAGGCAGTTTAGAAATTGTCCATGCTCATAACTTCAAAATAAAAAAAATCATGTCACTGCCACTTGGAGCTCTCAGACTAACACAGATGTATTCAGAAGATGGAATATTCAAACAGAAAGAATATGAAAAAATGCGAGAGAGAGTTCTTGATCTGATTCCAACTAGAAATGAACTTGGTTTAACAGAAGACACCGTTCTAGTTGGAGTTGGAGGAACGTTGAGAGCTATTGCAAAATATCATCAATCAATAGTCGACTATCCTTTAAACAAGGTTCATAATTATACAATTAGTCAGGCAGATATTCAAGAAATTGATTCTACATTTAGATCGTTAACACCGCAGAAGATTGTAAAGCTTGGCCCAATAAATAGCGGGAGGGCTGAGACAATAATCGCAGGATCTTGTGTGATTAACCTGCTCATGAAGAACCTAAAATTCAATATGATAACTGTTAGTGCACAAGGACTAAGAGAGGGAACCCTTTCACTTTCACTTGCGTTCCCAAAAGAATTTTCTTCAGGAAACATGTTTGATGTTGAACTAGTTAAGGAGTCGATAAGATATGCATGCGAACCAGACATTTTACCACAAACAATTGAAGACATGGTAAGACTGATGATATCAATTAACCAAATGAGCGAGAGGGAAAGAGTAATTCTGGCACAGACATTCAGACAAGCAACAAAGGTTAGTTCATTTCGAAACCTTGATAATTTGTTGCCAATTATAATGGATGAAGATTCATCACTTACACATAGAGAACAATTAATCACAGTAGTCTCTTTGATTCATTCTATAAAGAAAAAAAAGGCTCAAAAAATATTTTCAGAGTATGATGATATGCTGCATGCAAATGATTCGAAATTAATCAAAAAAATTTCAATATTTGTGTTGTTGGCAGATATTTTGGAAAAGACTGGAACCAAGCTAAAACTGCGACACAAAGACAATAGACTAAAAATTAAGCTCTATCCAAGCAAGAACAATTTTCCAAATGTTTTGTTTGAGGAAATATGCAAAAAAATTGATGAAATTTTTGGAATTCATGTAGAGTATTCGATTCTTTATGATGCGGTTGAATATTTAGAGCGAAAACCAATACGCGCATAGTTTGGACAATAATATAGTCTATGAAAAAAATAGTAGAGAATATAGTAAAACTATAGATATGGCACTCTCACCAATTTATTAATTGGTTCCTAGTTCATTAAAATCCTATAAAAGATTTCAAGTTCCTGGCAAGCTAATTGTAGTTGAAGGAATAGATGGCTCAGGAAAATCAACTCAGATTCGCTTGCTTGAAAAATGGTTACGTTACAATCAAGTCGAGGTTTTCAAGACAGAGTGGAATTCTTCTGAGCTTGTAAAAGAAATAACCTCAAAAGGCAAGAAAAAGGGTAGCCTCACTCCCATAACTTTTAGCTTATTACACGCAACAGATTTTGCCGATAGATATGAAAGAAACATACTTCCACTTTTGAGGGCAGGATACTTTGTACTTGCAGATAGATACGCATACACAGCCTTTGCACGCGATGTTACAAGAGGATGCAGTCAAAAATGGGTTCGTAAAGTATATGGATTTGCTGCAAAACCAGACGTTACTTTTTACTTTAGAGTTCCAATCGATGTTGCCATAGATAGAATACTTGCAGGAAGACCAAAACTCAAGTATTATGAGGCAGGAATGGATCTAGATCTTAGCAAGGATCCTTACGAAAGCTATAGAATTTTTCAGAGTAGAATAATAGAACAATACGAATCAATGTCATCGCCGGAAGGCTTTACAGTAATTGATGCAACACTTGGAATAAAAGAACAACAAAAAATCATGCGGGAAAAAATCATTAAGTTAATGCCTCAAAATATTTCAAAACAGGTCATAATGGAGATCCCACGAAATGAGCCAAGAAATCCATAAAGGCATAACAAAGAGGCCAATCAGATGGTATGGTAATCATTCCAATCATGGGATTCCTTATCTAAATGATGTCGAGATCAAAGGAAAATTAATTGTCATTGAAGGTCCAGACGCATCGGGTCGAAGTACTCAAATCGAGAGAATAACTGCAAAACTTGAAGCAGACGGCTATGCTGTTCTGAATACAGGACTTAAGCGTTCGGAATTAATTGGCAGTGGAATTCTTGAAGCTAAAAGAAATGTTTCTTTGGGAAAAAAAACTCTAGCGTTATTTTATGCAGCTGATTTTGCGGATCAACTTGAACATAAAATAATTCCTGCATTACAAGCTGGATACATCGTTCTAGCCGACAGATACATATTCACTCTTATGGCTCGAAACTCGGTAAGAGGGATAAGTAGAGCTTGGTCTCATGACCTGTTTAGCTTTTGCACCATTCCTGATCTTGTATTCTATATTGACGTAGACCCCTACAAATTGGTTCATAGAGTGTTCGAAAAACGGATGTCACTTGATTACTATGAATCAGGAGCGGATCTAGGCTTATCAGATGATATGTTTGAATCATTTATGATATATCAAAGACGACTTGCACGGGAATTTAATAAAATGAAGGAAAAATATGGGCTAATACTTGTAGATGGGAATAAAAATACAGATGAGGTAAATGCCTCCTTACAAACACAGATAGACCTTTTTCTTTCTAATAATCCATAGATGCTTGCGCTAAAATCAAACAACTTTAATTCCACTTTTCGAAAAGTTGTAGATAAGGGAGCAAAACAGCTTCAAAAATATATTGAAAATCCTAACGAAGGCAACGTTCATGATACAAGAACCTCAATTCGAAGGCTTGAAACATCTTTTGAAGTACTGCCAAAAAAAATAAGAACAAAAAGTCAAATTAAAAAATTCATCAAATCATACAAACAATTCTTTAAACTAAACAACAAAACCCGCGACCATGATATTATTTATCAAAAGCTTCAACCAAAGTCTTCAGAAGAAATTAATAAAATATTGACCAAACTAAGTGACCAACGAAAAAATGAGGTAAAGAAGCTAGTAAAAAAGGCTTTGACACTAAAAAAAATACAAGCACCAAAAATTACAAAAAAATATCTCCGCTATGAAAAAATAAAAAAACGTTTTGAAAAACTAACTACTTCTTTGATAAATTGCATACAGCAAAATATTCCAAAGGTTCGTTCCAATCCAAAAAACATCGAAAAACTACATCAGCTACGAACGGATTGTAAAAAACTCCGATACTTACTTGAGCTTTCTATAAATGGTAAAAATGATGATACCGTGATGCAACTAAAAAAAATGCAGGACATTTTAGGAACTATACATGATTATGATATAACAGTTGATTTTTTGAAAAAGCAAAGACAAAGCAATGAGATAAAGGAAATTTGTCAAGAACTAATAGCTGAAAGAATGAAAAAATTCCAAGAGTTTTAATGAAATGTCAAAAACAACATATCACTAGATAACTAAAGGAAAAACCTGACTACAAATATCTCCAAAACTATAAATTTTCTTTTTTTTATGCAGGAATTGTTTCTTCTAGCTTAAATTCATGCTCAACAAAATATTCGACACGGGTTTTCTTAAATTCTCGTGCACTAAATAGAATTTTGTATTCTGGTACGTTGATTTGTTTTTGGATTATCCTTGCTACGTTCTCTGCCTCCTCTTCTGTTTTGCAATGTATCATTGAAAATACATTATATGGCCAATCCTTGTAAACGGGTCTCTGATAGCAGTGGCTTACTTGTGGAAACGCACCTAATTTCTCACCTACTTCAGTTATTCTTTCTTCAGGAACTTTCCATACAATCATGCCATTTGCAATAAACCCTACATCTCTATGTCGCAAAATAGCTGCAAATCTTCGCATCACTCCAATTTCTTCATAGTGTTTCATTTGTTCAAATAACTTTTCTTCTGAGAGTCCAAGCTTTTGTGCTATTTTTAGGAATGGTCTATCAACTATTTCCAAATCCTTTTGTAGTTCACGTATGAATTCTTTGTCTTTGTCTGTTGGTACAAACTTTACATCTTGAATCTTTTTCTTTTCTTCAGTTGGTTTTACATCATGTTTTTTGTCATCAATCATGTCAAGCTTTACTCCAATTTTGAATAGTTTGATTGTTGGAAGCATTCTAATTTTTTTAATGCCAGGAAGTTTTGAAAATTTGCCTACCTCGGTTTTAAGATCAGAGTCTGGCGGAACTGCCAAAGTAAACCACAAGTTAAATTCATGATTTCTTTCATAGTTGTGACTTACACCTGGGTGTTGATTGATTTGTTTTGCAACAGAGTCTAGCTTGTCTTTCTCAATCTCCATTGCCACAAGCGAGCTTTTGTATCCAAGCCTTCGAGTATCAAAAATTGCGCTTAATTGTCTTAAAATTCCTGTCTTTTTTAGATGGATTAATCGTTGTTTTACTATTTCTGGTGATACACCAAATTTTTTTGCAATCTCATAAAATGGTTGTGAAACAAGTGGAAATGTCCATTGTATCTCATTTAGGATCTCTTTGTCAAGGTTATCCATCTCCGTTTTCAATGGCATATGATTTTTCTTTGTAATTAAAAATGTAACGTGATTCTTTGAATCTATAAATAAAACCGAATGATTCGGATTGAATCTTATCCATTAATGTAAGATACAAAATTATGGTTTGTTGTCTCTTCCGTACAAATTTTTGTGGTCATCAAGGTCTATTAACTGAATTACTTTTTCAGTCATGAAAACTCGGTATACCAAACTATGTGATTTTGTGATATGAATGGCATAACAGTATCGATATTTTCCATGCTTTAACTCTCCAATCTGTCTAGGATCATTTGATGCAGCTAAATCTTTGATTGCTCGCTTGAATCCATCAACTATTGCTTTGTCTGACTTGAATTTTCGTAGTTTTTTATCTATGTAAAATGTGTCAGTATCTATGTGCCACAATCTTATTCAGAAAGAACTTCATCAACATGCTTCAGATACTCATCAGCATTCTTGTACCTCGTCATCTTTATCTTGCCTGAATCTATGTCTTCTAGAATCTTTTCAACCTTGGGGCTAATCTCAGCTTTTGTTTCTTTTGTGTGAGCCTTCTGCATACTGTATCTATCACATATGAGCTTTATAATATCTTGTATGCAAAGAATACAGCAAAACCATTAACAGATTCTGAACTATCTAGTTACATTTTTTGAATTGTACAGTAGCTATGCAAATTTTTCAGCAAAAATTGATGCTAGTTTCATAATTTGGTACAATATTTTAAATATAATTCAAAAGCTCGCTGATCGTTGATTGTAGACCTCAACCTAAATGGAAATCTGGTCATTGTTGTAGGGGGTGGAGAAGAAGGTCTAAAAAAAGTCAATTCACTTCTGACTCAGGATTGCGAGATACTAGTTGTCAGCGATAAAATAAACACTCAACTTGCAAATTATATCAAAAAAAAGAAAATCCAGTTTAAGAAAATAAAATTAAAGGATGCCAGTTTTCTTTCAAAATACAAGCCATTTCTTGTCATGGCAGCAACAGATGACAGAGAATTAAACAGGAAAATTGTACAAAAAGCAAAAAAAATGCGATGTTATGTATATGCCGCAGATGATCCAGAGGTTAGTGACTTTGCTCACCCCTCTGTTATCAACATCGATGATACAGTACAAATAGCGATTTCTACTGGTGGTAGAAGTCCTGCAATGGCAAGAAAGATAAAATTACAGGCAGAAAAGGTTTTTAAAAAAATTATAAAAAAAGAAGACATTTACCAAATAAAACTACAGCAAATCGCAAGAACTGCAGCTAAAAACAAAATAGCTACTCCATCTGAACGAAAAAAATTCCTTTACTCTATTCTAAATGATAATCAGATTAAACAATTAATAAAAGACAACAACCTCAAAAAAGCACAGAAGCTAGCAATGACAATGCTGAGGGAGTGGAAATGACAAAAAAAGTGATAAATGCACGAGTAACATATCACAAGTCGCCTATTCATGTGTTAGAAAGGTTTACCTTCAAGGATCTTGATACAGCCTACTCTTCTTTTAAAAAATATTCAGGACTAAACGAATGTGTCATTGTACAAACCTGTAACAGAATAGAGCTGTTTGGTATTTCAGAGGATGTTAACATTTCTAAGATTAAAAAAACGTGGGCATCTTTAGCAGGCCTTGAAGAAACGGCCTTTAAAGAAAATCTTGAGCTGTGTGAAGATACTGACGCGTTCTATCATTTGCTTACACTGACATCTGGTCTTGATTCAATGGTTGTTGGAGAAGAGCAGATACTAGGTCAGATAAAAAATTCGATAACATCTGCAAGGCAACTCAAGGCCTCAGGAGATCATCTCAATACATTATTTGACAAGGCTGTCAGGATAGGTACCAGAATTAGAAATTCTACTGGAATTAGTCAAGGCGGAATTTCCATTGGTTCTATGGCTGTAAAACTGGTAGAAGAAAATATTGATGATTTAAAATCAAAGAGTGTTTTATTGATTGGAACTGGAGAATCTGCTACACTTGTTGCCAAATCACTTAAGAAAAGAGGCTATAAGTTTTTTGTATCAAGCAGAACAATGGAAAGATCAAAAGCATTTGCAGAAACAGTAGGAGGTATCTCGCTAGGATTTGAACAAGTACTATCAGAATTTCATAAATATGATGTAATTTTTGTTGCAACGTCAGCCCCATACTTTCTTGTAACATTTGATAGAATTGCAAGTGCAATAAAGCAAAAGAAAAAAGGAATTATGATACTTGATCTATCAAATCCAAGAACAGTTGATGAAAAAGTTGCCACCATTGCAGGCATAAAGCTGATGAATCTTGATCAAATTGCAGAAATGGTTGATAAAAACATGCGAAGTAGAAAAGGCAAGATATCAACAGTTGAGAATATAATTAGTGATGAATTACCGGTAATAGAGGCATCAATGAAACGACTGGATGTAGAACCATTGGTAAAAGAAGTGTTCAAAAACATAGATTCACAAAGAGCAAGGGAATTACAAAAAGCACTTCAAATGTTAGGTGAAATAGATGAAAATAAAATAAAAATTCTTGATGGGCTGACAAAGGCAGTAGTTGAAAGCATTGTTTCTGTACCAATGAATAATCTCAGAAAAGCGTCAGAACATGGTGATCCTCACTTGCTTGAAGCTGCTGCAAAACTTTTTGATTATAAAAAAAAGGAATAGCTCATCATCCTATATCATAGTTAGACTAGGATTATATTGCTAACAAAGGGATTTTTGCGCATGTCGTTTTTCACATCAAGACGTCTTCGAAGATTACGAAAAAATGAAAAAATACGCGACCTAGTTCAGGAGATACGACTTTCACCAAAGGATCTCATCTGTCCAATTTTTGTTCAAGAGGATCTAAAAAAGCGAACAGCTGTGGAAGCAATGGCAGGTATTGAAAGGCTGCCATTAAATGAGATTGTAAGAGAAGTAGAGTCTATCGTAGATTTGAAAATACCTGCTGTTATGTTATTTGGGATTCCTACAGCAAAAGATGATGCAGGAACATCAGCTTTTTCTGATAAAGGCATAGTTCAAAGAGCAATATCAGAAATTAGGAAGAATTTTGGCGAAAAAATTGTAATTATGGCAGATGTTTGCCTTTGCCAATATACGTCATCAGGTCATTGTGGTCTAGTTAAAGAAAATAAGATTGACAATGATTCAAGCATAGCAACACTTGCAAAAATTGCTATAAGCCAAGCACAAGCAGGTGTTGATGTAGTATCTCCTTCTGCAATGATGGATGGTCAAGTTTTTGCCATCCGGCAAAGTCTTGATGATGCAGGTTTTTCTGATGTTGCCATAATGTCACATTCTGCAAAACATAGATCTGCATTTTATTCGCCGTTTCGCGATATGGCAGACTGTGCACCAAAGTTTGGCGACAGGAGAACATACCAAGTGCCATTTACTAATCCAATGGAATCTCTACGAGAAGTCGAGATGGATATCAATGAAGGAGTTGATATTGTCATGATAAAACCAGCATTGGCATATCTTGACCTGATAGCAGAAACGAAAAAACGATTCAACGTTCCAGTATCTGCCTATAGCGTATCAGGTGAATATGCTCTTGTGAAAGGAGCTGCAAAACAAGGATGGATAAACGAAAATGACGTTATTGCAGAAATCTTGTATTCTATAAAGAGGGCAGGAGCAGACATGATAGTAACATATTTTGCAAAAGCTGGCACAAAAATTTTGCAAGATTAATCTATGAGAAATGATCAACGATTTGAGATTGAGCGTGCCTTTGACTTATTACCACATATAGTTGGGGCAAGCTGGGCAGTACTTTGGTTTCGCCTAAATTCTATAAAAAAGCCCACAAGGCAAGAATTCAGAGAAAAGGTAATTGAATATTTTAATTTGCTAAATCCACTTTTTGAGACATATCCACAAACAAGTGAATTTTCTGAACTTTGCAACTATATTAAAATACGAAAAAATGAGGAATTTGAGAAAATAATTCAAGGAAAAAATACCGAGGTTGAAAAGCGATATGATAGATATATTGACTATGGCTAGATTTCCCTTTTCAAGTCATCAAGATACTTTTTAATCACTATAGTTCTTTTTTTGGCTTCAGTTTTGGCTGATTTTGTATTCATTAGCTTTGCTAAAAGCAATAATTTTCTGAAAAAATGATCTAATGTCCATCTCTTATCATCAGGGGTTCGTTCTCTACAAAAAGGATCTAATTTATTGTAAAATGACCTATTTGTGTGGCCACCAACTGCAAATGCCCTTGCAACACCTATTGCTCCTATTGCATCTAGTCTGTCTGCATCTTGCAAAATTTTTCCTTCTATTGTTTGCGGTATTTTATTTTTTGAAAAGCTATGATCCAAAATGGCATTACAAATTATTTGTATTTCATTTTTTGAAAAATTATATTTTCTTAGGATTTTTGCAGCTAAAATTGAGCTTTTTTTAGATGATGTTTTTGATCTTTTATCGGATTTTGGAAAAGATACTATATCATGGAGTAAAGCTGCGCATAGGACTAGTTTTGGATTTACTTTTTCACTTTTACAAATGTTTTTTACATTTTTGTAAACTCGCATTATATGCTCAAAATCATGCGCCGCATCATGTTTTCTAGTTAGTATTTCTACATCTTTTGTTAAATGCTCTAAAACATTCAATTTTAGGTTCTCCAAAGTTTTGGCTTAATCAACTTGAATTTTCGTTTGGTAATCAATAATGTCCAATTTATACAAGTGAATAATATTACAGAACCTATTCCTATACCATCTGCAAGTAATATTCCAATGTATTCGTATTCAAATAATTGCAAAAATGGTACTAAAACAACATCACTAATTGAGATCATTATATAGTATGATATGACTCGCCCAAACCAAAATCCAAGATAGAGTCCAAAACTTTTTGCCTTCATCAGGCCGCATGTTACAAACAAAAAATTGTCAGGAAGAGGGGTTGCGGCAAAAACAAAAGAGGTAATAAGATAGCCGAATCTTTTCTTGTTTAGTAAATTTCCAATTACATCAAGATTGGATTGTTGCTCTTTTCCTATAAATCGCCTAAGGAGACTGCTATAACGCTTCAAGAAAACCCTACCTATTGTTGCGCCTGTTGCGCCTACCAAGGCAAGCACTAAAGGATCAAAAGATGCATCAAGTGCATGAAAAGATGCTAAAACCATCCATGTTGGAATCATCAATATTGGAACGGCGTTAATTCCAATTAGTAAAAAAAAGACACCAAAGTAGGAAAGCTCACCAAGCATCTCAAGAATATCAGCCATTTTTCATCATGGATTTGTTTTCTCTGCATGTAAATCCTTAGGTACGCAATATTGTAAATAAAAGAAAAAAACGATCCATTAATCTAAAAAAATTTAGGTTTATTGAAAAAATGCAAAACTAATTCAAAAAAATAAATAATTTGTTCAATATCCTTAAATGCAAAATTGTAGTATGTATAGTAATGAGTGTCAAGGTTTGGCAATGTTTTAGGTGTAACTTGACATTCAAAGATGAGGAACTTGCAAAGCTGCATGAGGAGCTTTCACGACATTCTGTAAAGACAATCAAAAGTGCAGAACTCAAAATCTAAGAATTATTTTATCAAAAATTAATGATTTCATTTATGGTGCAGGAGGTGGGATTTGAACCCACGAACCCCTAAAGGAAAGGATTTCCTATTTGTACAATCTTGAGTCCTTCTCGGTTGGCCGGGCTTCGATACCCCTGCAAATTTCATTCCAAAAATAGAATATATTAACTAGAAGCTATACTGAGCGAAAATCTGTATTACAAAAAACCAAATTCAAAAATTTTTCGTTGGTAATATGACATTAAAAAAAGCTTTATAATAAACGCATAAAGAGGTTCACTAAATGGTAACTGCTGAACAAGCAAAAAACATGAGAAGTGGGATTAACATAGAAGGAACCGTAGAGCGAAAAGGGGAACCAAGAACAGTCAATATGAAATCTGGCGGAACCATCCAAGTTTGTGATGCATTTTTGATTGATGAAACTGGCGGAGAGATCAAGCTAACATTATGGGGAGACGAAGTATCCCAAGTAAAAGATGGAGCAAAAGTAAAGATTGAAAATGGATATACGACTTCCTTTAAAGGCGAAGTATCTCTAACTAAAGGAAAATACGGGAAACTCGAAATTATATCTTAAATATATTTAGATTTTGAGCCTCGCTTCCAATCTACTAGTGACAGGATTATACCAATTCCAAGAGATAAAATTCCTGCAATAACCAAAATACCAGAAACAGCGAGTGGAATGACTGTTTTCATAAATGGTGAGTCAGGATTTTTCATAGCTTGCGAATTTTGGGGATCTTCTGAAAACATCATTATTACAGAAAGAGGTCTTTCTGCATTGTTTGTAACCACAAAATTGTAAATGTCAATTTTTGGTGTTGTAAACATTTCAAATGCTATTGGCTCGTCTTGTTCGTATTTACCAAAATTGTCTCCAAAAATATTCGTAATCTCAATTGATACTATATCTCCATCTTGAAAATTAGTTATTTGCAAGCCCCAAAGAAGAGGTACATCTTCTTTAGTTGTACTAAAAGAAAATGAGTTGGATTCGCCAGCAAAGATTTGGGTTTCTTCTGTGGCGTATTCAAAAAGTCCCTCAAAAACATCTGGAACAAAAACCGAACCTAACATGGAAAAGTTTGTTTCTAGTAATGCAGATTGAGCAAGTAGAAACGAAATTAGTAATAATCCTAGCCCGCATGATAAAATTATTGGACCGCGTTTTTTCATTTTAGCTAATGTATTCTAGATTTTTGTTGCTTGATTGCGGCATGGTCATTTGCCCATAGCCTTCCCTTGATGCTTGGGATTCAATTGATTGTATGATCTTTTCAGTGTCTTCTACTCTTTTATCAAGCTCTGTCATATCCAATTTTATACCAAGCATCTGCAACAGTACTTGCAAGACAGCTTTTGATGCTTTCGCGTCAATTACATAGCCCGAAGTCTCGCCTAAAAGACAAATCCCTTTCATGTTAAACTTTTTTGCAACGCCAATAATTATCCCATTCATGCCTGTAATACTTCCTTTATTCATTGTCTGTATCTGATATTTTGAAAACTGCTCGATTAAATCTGAAGATGTGCTTGTTCCATAAACTTGTGGTGATTTTGAAAATGTTCCTGTGATGTATGCTGCCAATGTATAGATGACGTCAATGTGAAGTTTTTTACAGATGTTAATGATTTCCTCCGCAAGTAGATATTCTGATTGTGGTAAAACAGGTTGTGCATCTCCTGTAAGCAGGACAAGATCGTTTGATTCTGTTTTACAGTAATACATGGAATTTTTTATCAAATCAACAGTTCCATCTTGCTGTATGGTAACTTGAGGTGGAAACGAAGAAGAGTAAATGTCTGCAAACTGCTTCCCACGCAATTTGTCTACGATATAGTCTACTGCGAGTTTTCCTACAAATCCACTTCCTGGTAACCCGCAGACAAGTTTTGGATTTTTCAAGTCAGGAAGCGATGAAATTTCGACTAGAAACTTTTCGCTAAATGTCATTGATTATGTGAAAAGTTAAACTGTATTAAAATCTTAGAGTGTTTGTTCTATCTTCGTTTTTCTTTTTGCTTTTTTTGATATTTTTTTCTCTTTGATTTATTTTTTGATTTTTTACGTTTGGGTTTACTTTTTCTTGATTTAGCTAAAGTCTTGCTTATTTTTTCAAGAGTTGATTTTACTGCTTTTTCATGTTTTTCTCGATTTTCAAGTTGTTTAGCTAATTTTGTCGCAGTTTTTTTCGTGTTTTTCACAAGGTTTACTAGTACAGGTTTTGCTTGTGTCTGTTTTCTAACTTGATTTGAGATTTTTGATTTAGTGCTTTTGTATTCGTCAATAACATTGGCTGCTTTTTTAGCCGTGGCATTTCTTTGTCTTATCTCTGCTGTTAATTCATTTATTCTATCCACTATTGTTTGAAGCCGTTCTTGGATCTGTTGTTTTTCTTCCTTTGAGTTTGCAAATTCTAGCTCTTGTTTGGTTTGGTCTTTTAGATCTTTTTCATATTTTAGGCGTTCTTGTGCGGCTGAGATTAGTCTCATTATGCTTTCTTGTTGTGCAGTACGTTGGTTTAAGTGAAAGGAAACATCGTCAAGTTTTTCATGAGTGCTTTCTAGTCTTCGCTGTAATGATGAAAGACCAGATGAAGATTTACGAGAAAGTTTTCGAACTTGGTCAAATTTTTTTTCGCTTTGTTTTCTAAGCTTTGTTGCTTTAATTTTCTTTTTTTGTAGCTTACTAGCTAACCTAGCGAGTGATGTCAATATTTATTGTGAAATGTTGTAGTTGATTAAGTTATGCTAATAACTAGTATTTGACTTACCAGTTAAGAAATTTAAATTCGTATTTGAGTGAGATGATATGGAATTTCATCCTTCACAGATACCTATTGTAAAGATTTTTGATGTCAAAGACGAAAGAGATGCCGACGATGCAGTAGAAGAAATGATCAAGATAGGATTTTCAAATCAAAAAAAAGGCTACAAGGTTTTATTTCCAAAAGATAGTCGGCTTGCAAAAAGAATTGGATACATAGTCACAACTGGAGTTAATTTTGGTTTACGAAAAACAAACCAAGAACGCGATATAAGATACTGGACTTATCACCATGACAAGGAACATTATGCGATAGTTCTTATCAGCACAAAAGTATTTGATGATCTAGATCTTTGATTCAAAAATTTTACCTAGTTTTGCTTTTTTTGTGACAACTCCCGTAAGCAGAATTCCAAGAATGATTCCACCAATCACATCCATAGGAAAGTGTTGTAACGCATAGATCCTGCTAATTGACATTAAAATTGGATACAATAACAAAAGATAACACCCACGTGGAAATTTCTGTGATAGTGCAAATCCAAGAACTATTCCAAAAACAGTAGCCCTGCTAGCATGTCCTGATGGGAATGAGGCATTTGCACCGCCTTCACAAAAAAGTGCAAATGTATCTTGAGTTGCTTCAATAAGAAAAGGAGTTCCCAAAAAAGGCAGATCTGGTCCATCTCTATCTATTCCGCACTTTATGTAACCTGTAAGTAATGTGGCAAGAACTATTAAAATCATAAGAACAACACCGATTTTTCTTGTCTTTTTAATAATTACAAGAATTCCTCCAAAGGCAAGCATGTAAAAAACATCTCCTGCTTCTGTAACTGATTGCATGAAAATATCAAATGCTGGATTTCCAGCTAATGATTGAAAGAACAAAACTGTAGATTCATCAAATTGTTGAGTTGTCTTTGAATAAACAAGTAATGCAGCAAACAAAAATGATATAGCTAGAACAAAAAAAGACCTAGAGCGTATATCAAAAATCCATTTTTGCAATTAGACAAACCTCAATTGTGTCATTTTTAATTTTTCTCATGTTACACTAGTTTGAAACACTAAAACTAGTCACAAAATGAAATAATCAGGATCAAGCATCTGATCGACTAAAGGATTTTAACCGGAGCAAAAAAAGAAAGAACGTGAACATACTAACGCTTGATGATTTTGAACTAAAAGACAAAACCGTTTTTCTCCGTGTAGATATGAACTGCCCTATTGATCCTAATACGATGGAGATTTCTGGAACAAAGCGTATTGAGGAAGCAACTGAGACAATTAATGCTCTGAAAAATTCAAAAACAGTTGTTGCCTCTCACCAAGGAAGAGTTGGTAACAAAGACTATACTGGAATGGACAAACATGCTGAAGCACTTGAAAGTTTTCTTGGTCGGAAAATCAAGTATGTTGAAGATGTTATTGGTGCGTCAGCAAGAAAAGAAATAAAAAATTTGAAAAGCGGCGAAATACTCTTACTTGATAATCTTAGATTATGTGCAGAAGAAAATTATGAGTTTGCACCATCTGATGCTGCCAGGACAATTATGGTTACACGGCTAGCCCCCCTTTTTGATCTTTGTGTGCTGGATTCTTTTCCAAGTGCTCACAGGGCTCATCCATCACTTGTAGGGTTTTCACATGTATTGCCATCTTGTGCAGGAAAAATTGTCGAACGCGAGGTTAGAAAACTAGATGAGATAATGACTGTTGCAAAGGCACCACATGTAATTGTGCTTGGAGGCTCAAAAGTTGAAGATAGATTAGAAGCAATAAAGGCGCTCATAAAAAATGGAAGAGCAGATCATGTATTGCTTACTGGCATTATTGGAAATGTGTTTATGCGAGCACAAGGAAGAGTCAAGGCTCCACTTGGAATAAAAAGAGAAGAAGAGGCAGTAGCAAAGGCTCACACGCTAATAGGTGAATATCCTGATATATTTTCAACTCCTGTTGATGTTGCAATAGACAAGGAAGGTTCAAGAGTTGAAGTGGATGTGCGGGATCTAGGCAAAGACGATCAGATATATGATCTTGGACCAAAGACTGTAGAATATTATAATAAATTCATAGCAGGTGCTGGGACAGTTTTTATCAGTGGACCTCCTGGATTTTTTGAAAAAGATGAATTCAGCTATGGTACACGCTCACTTCTTGAAGGAGTAGCAAACTCTATGGCTACAACCATAGTAAGTGGAGGACATCTTACTTCAGCATTGAAAAAATATGGTTTAGCACAAAAAATTACCCATATAAGCACGGCGGGTGGGGCCTTGGTGCTTTATCTGACAGGTCAAAAACTACCAATGATCCAGTCACTTGAAGAAGCTGCCAAAAGACACCACACTAAATAGTTGCACTACATTGTGGGTTAGGGCATATCCGTTCTTCTGATTGTCCAAGATAGATTTCGTGATTGCATGACTTACAGTGGATCTTTTCTACAATATCAAAAAGTCTGTACCACTGTGTTGTAAAGTTCTGTGCAATATTTCTAACCATCCCCTTGTCACAAATTTCTTTAAAATATTCTTCTAGGTTATCAACTATCCAAGATTTATCGATATCTCCATTTTTTTTAACTATAGCAAAAATTTCGTCATTTGTGAATCTGAGAGTTACGTCGTTAAATTTTTCAAAAATTGCTTTTCTTATTTGTAGTTGTATTGGAACAGATGGAGTAAATCCATTCATGTTAGTATAGGGTTGTTGCTTCTTCTTTTAAGTTACCTGCTGATTTTTCATCATTCATTTTTTCGACAAAATAAGAATAAATTCCATACTTTAGTGCCTTTAATGACAATAGTGCACATTTAATTCGAACAGGACTTGTTTTGATAAGATGTTGCAATCCAAGCTCCCCCAAGACATCGTCTTTTTCAATTTTTTTTATGTCGTTAAGATCTTTTCCTTTGATCATCTCAGTTAGAACTGACGTACACGCCATACAGATAGAACAACCTTTGCCTTTGAATTTTACATCGGAAACTTTGTTGTCATGAATTTTCATTTGCAAATCAATACTGTCACCACATAGTGGATTGCTGTCATGTCGTGAGATGTCTGGGTTTTCAATTTCACCAAAATTAGATGGGTGTTTTGAGTACTCTATTATCATCTCAGTATAGATTGGATCGCCTGTCATAGCTTGAACAGCTCTGCAACCTTGTTTAGTGAATCAATTAAGGCATCTACGTCCTGTTTTGTGTTGTAGACGTAAAAGCTTGCACGATTTGTTGCTGCAACATCTAATCTTTCCATTAGTACCTGTGCACAGTGGTGTCCTGATCTTATCGCCACGCCATCTTTATCAATTATGGTTGCAACATCATGTGGATGAACATCATGAAAGTTAAATGAGATTACTCCCCCACGCTTTGAAATATCTTTTGTGCCATAGATTGTAATTCCTTTTACTTTTGCCATTTTGTCTAGTGCATATTTTGTCAGCCCAATTTCGTGGTTTCGTATGTTATCCATTCCGATTTTGTTAAGATAGTCTATTGCTGCAGAAAATCCTATCACGTCTGCTATGTTTGGAGTTCCTGCCTCAAACTTGTATGGCAAATCATTCCATGTTGTCTCGTATTTGTGTACCTCACGAATCATGTCACCACCTCCATGAAATGGCTGCATTGTCTCAAGAACTTGCTTTCTTACCCACAAAATTCCAACACCTGTAGGACCTAACATCTTGTGAGCTGAAAATGCAAAAAAATCACAGCCTAGTTTGCTCAAATCAACTTTCACGTGAGGTACAGACTGGGCTCCATCAATCAGTGTCTTTACTCCAGCCTTTTTGCACCGTTTTATGATTTCATCTGTGTTTGTTATTGTGCCTAAGACATTAGACATCTGGCTAAATGTGACAAGTTTTACTTTGCCAGTAGCCAAGTAAGAATCTAGATGTTCTAAAATTAATTCGCCATTATCATCAATTCCAATGTATTCTAGTTTTGCCCCCGTTTCTTTTGTCAATAGCTGCCATGGAACAATGTTGCTGTGATGCTCGTATTCTGTAGTAACTATGATATCGTCTTTGTTGATATTTTGTCTGCCCCATGAATATGCAACAAGGTTGATTGCCTCGGTAGTTCCACGTACAAAAATTATTTCTTCACGGTTTTGTATGTTTAAGAACTTGGCAATCTTTGTTCTAGTGTTTTCATAGGCTTCGGTTGCTTCTTCTGCAAGGGCATAAACTGCTCTGTGAATATTGGCATTTTGGTTTTTGTAATAGTCATTTATTGCATCAATAACCTGAATCGGCTTTTGGGAAGTTGACGCATTGTCCAAGTAAACTAGTGGCTTGTTATCTCGCACTTTTCTTTGTAGAATTGGAAAGTCTTTTTGAATTGTTTCAATTGATATGGCAGTTTGCAATTTTTAAACCTCCACGTAAATCTCGTTTTGATCTATTTTAACATTGTAAGTTCGTAGTGGTTTTTCTGCAGGAGGATTTTGTGGCATGCCTGTTTCCAAATTAAAAACTGAAAGGTGCAGTGGACAACGCACTCCTTCCTCACTTAGCATTCCATTTGAAAGATCTGCTTCAGCATGTGTACAAATCAAATCCGTTGCATATACTTTGCCGCCAAGATTAGCTAAAAGGATTTGTCTATCATTGTGATGAAATCCATATAGCTGACCACTACTAACTTTATCTATACTGCATGCCTTTACCCATTTTCCCATGATTATCATCTGTACTTGTAGTGTTGTTCAATTTCGGCATTCTCATTGTATCTTGTTTCTTCAACTTCGACTAGTGCCCTTAACTGTTCATCACTGTTGATGACAAGTTCACGACCTTCCCACTTTGACTCGATAAGGTATGCAATCCATGCTCTTACTTGGTAAGACATTGTCCTTGAAAGCGGCTCTACAAAGCCTTCTACAATAATTCGTTCTGCTTCTTTTCTGCTCAGGCATCTAGTACCTAGATAGTAAATCTGTTCTTCATCTACTTGAGCTACTGAAGCTGAATGTGTTGCCTTTACGTCATTTGTAAATATCTCAAGCCCTGGAATAGAATCTGATTTTGCGTCCTTATCAAGCAGAATTGAACGGCCAGACAAAAATGACTGTGATTTTACTGCCTTTTCCTTAATGCGGATCATTCCTTTGAACAGAGATTTTGATTTATTTTTTAGAATGGATTTTTCTATTACCCTTCCTTCTGTTGCTGGTTTTTCATGATTGACGTTTGCGGAAAGATCAAAAGATTGTTCATTATTTCCAAAAATTACCTCAGAGTCATTTGCAGAAGCGCCTGTTCCATTTAGGTAATAGTCAATTCTATATCTAGACAGCATTGCACCAAATAGGCCCAAGTACCAGTTTATTTTTCCATCTTGTGCTATATCGGTTCTTCTTGTTGAAAAGTTGATTGTGCTCTGATCCATTACCTGAAGTGTAGTTACACCAAGGTGGCTGTTCTGACCAACACTTGTATTTAGCAGCTCAAGATATGCTTGTTGTTTTTTTGCTTTTGGTGAATATAGTTCCTGTACGACAGTTGCCTTGCTACTTTCCCCTGTTACTATAACGTTTCTTGATATTGTTGAAAGACCATCAACTGATAGACATGATAAAATATGTATTGGTTTTTCTAAAACTGAATTTTTTGGAACATATACAAATATTCCAGAGTTAAACGCTGCGTTGTTTAGTGCGATAAATTTATCATCTTTTGGATTTGTTGATTCTAATACATTTCTTATTATATCGCCATGATTTTTTAACGCGTCGTCAATAGAACATAATACAAGTCCTTTTGATCTTTGTTCATCTGATATGTTAATTCTATGTATGTTTGAGCCGATTTGAACAACACATGTTTCATTTTCAAGCTCCTTTAATCTATTTTTTATAAAGTCTGGTACTGATGCATCAGACTTGATTGTTAGCGAGACCTGCTCTGGGTCCATCTTTTTTGCATCAGTGTATTTGTTGTAGAGAGGCGAAGTCTCTATTGGCAGTTCTTGATATATGGAAAGTGATTTTTTTCTATACGCTTTTAGCCAAGATGGCTCATTTTTTGATGTTGAAATTTCATCAATATGGTAAGAACTTAGTGTGGATAAAGCAAGTTGTTGCATAGATTATCGTTGGAAAAGACAAATAGTAAGCTCTAGCCTACTGAACCATCCATCTCTAGTTTTATGAGTCTGTTTAGCTCAACTGCGTATTCCATTGGAAGTTCTTTTGTAAATGGCTCCATGAATCCGTTTACAATTAGTGTTAGTGCTTCTTCCTCTGTAAATCCCCTGCTCATCAAATAGAAAATTTGTTCATCTCCAATCTTTCCTACAGTTGCCTCATGTGTGATTGTTGCATCATCTTGATTGATTTCCATGTACGGATAGGTGTCTGTTTTTGAGGTATCATCGAGTAGTAATGCATCACACCTTACTGATGACTTTACGTTTGTTGCGCCTTTTGCGACATGAAGTAGTCCTCTGTATGTTGATCTGCCATTAAGGCGACTAACAGATTTTGATGTTATCTTTGAGGTTGTGTTTGGAGCCAAGTGTACCATTTTTGCACCAGTATCTTGGTGTTGATTTTTCCCAGCAAATGCAATAGAAAGTGTTTCGCCATGTGCACGTTCACCTAAAAGATAAACGCCTGGATATTTCATGGTAAGTTTGCTTCCAATGTTTCCATCAATCCATTCAACTGTAGCACCTTCATATGCATAGGCTCGCTTTGTCACAAGATTATACACATCATTGCTCCAGTTCTGAATTGTAGTGTATCGTAATTTGGCATCTTTGTGTGCAACTAGCTCTACTACTGCAGAATGCAATGATTCAGACGAGTATACGGGTGCAGTACAGCCTTCAATATAGTGACACTCTGCTCCCTCATCTACTACTATTAGAGTTCGCTCAAACTGTCCAATATTTTCTGCATTAATTCTAAAGTATGCCTGAAGTGGCATATCTACTTTGACGCCAGGTGGAATGTAAATAAAAGAGCCACCACTCCACACAGCACTGTTTAGTGCTGCAAATTTATTATCTTCTGGAGGGATTATTTTACCAAAGTGTTTTTTGAAAATTTCAGGCTGCTCTTTGAGTGCAGTATCTGTGTCAAGGAAAATTACGCCTTGCTTTTCAAGATCCTCGCGTAGATTATGATAAACTACTTCTGACTCGTATTGTGCACCTACGCCTGCAAGAAACTTTTTTTCTGCCTCTGGAATACCTAACTTGTCAAAAGTCTTTTTGACATCTTCTGGTACATCATCCCAGTTTCGTTCAGTCTTTTCAGATGCCTTTGCATAATAGTAAATATTTTGAAAATCAATTTTGCTAAGATCACCACCCCAATTTGGCATTGGTTTTTTCATAAAAATATCATAAGAACGTAATCTAAAGTCAAGCATCCATTTTGGTTCGTTTTTTAGTTTGCTAATCTCTTCAACAACTTCTCTTGAAAGACCTTTTTTTGAAAGATGGACATATAGCTCAGTTGAATTCTTAAAATCATACTTTGAATAATCCATCTCAAGATTTTCTGTTGTCATCCGAACATACAACGACGTTATATTATAAATATATGAGGAAAAATAGGCAGAGCTAAATAGCTCAAGCTAAATTCAGTATTAAGCTAATGAAAATATGTTCTTGATTGTTTCAAATGCTCCAGATATTGTATGAACTGGTGCAACAATGTTTTCAACTTGAAATTTTTTTAGTTCATCTGCAGTAAATGGACCAATGGAAACTACTTTTAGTTTTTTTAAATTATTTAGCAGAGTTTTTTGATCATAGTCTTTTGTCATTATCTCAAAAAACGCTTGTACTGATGATGCGCTTGTAAAAATAATTCCATCAATGTTATTTTTTGAGAATAGTTCTCTAAATTCATTCCATTGTGTTGTATCACTAAATGCGCACACATCATAAAGATAAATTTCTTTTACATCTAGCCCCATCTTTTCTAAGAGATTTTTTAGAAATGGTGTTGATGCACCGCTGCGTGGAACAACCACTCTTTTACCAATTGCATTTAGTCTTGAGATCACCTCGCCAACGCCAACAGAAGAGTATCTATTTGGCATGTATGAGACTCTAATTCCTTCATTTTCAAGTGCGAGTTTTGTTTTTGGCCCAACTGCGACCACAATTGTATTTGCTACAGCAAGCTGAAGTTTTTCATATAGTGAAATCTTTTTTGCTTCCTCAAAGAGAAGCTTTACTGCCTTTGAGCTCATAAAAATAGCATAGTCGGGATCATAGTTTTGTATGATATCAAGAAAGTCTTGAACTATTTTTTCTCCTTTACTTACCAATTCAATTGTTGGAAGTGTAATTGGTCGTGCTTTTTCCTTTGAAAGCAGTTGGATAAATTCTTCAGCATCGTCTTCTGAGCGAGTTATTGCTATAGTTTTTCCCTCAATCATTTTTGTCTCGCCATTGTAATGTTTTTGAAAGACTTACTACCTTACCTATTATAATTATAGATGGCGGTTTGATGTGGTTTTGACTTGCAAGTTTTGATATGTTAGCCAAGTTTCCTGTAATCGTTTTATGATTTGTTGTAGTACCGTTTTCAATAACTGCAACAGGTGTGTTTTTACTCATTCCACCTTCGATTAATCGCTTGCAGATTATACCAATACGTGAAAGACCCATCATTATGACTATGGTATCAACAGATTTTGCAAGTCTTTTCCATTTTACTGATTCTTTTTGTTTTTGAGGATCTTCGTGACCTGTAACAAAAACAACAGAAGAAGCAAACTTTCTGTGTGTTAATGGGATTCCAGAATATGTTGCAGCACCAATTCCAGAAGTTATTCCTGGAATGAGCTCAAACTTTACTTTATGTTTTTTTAGATATTCGGCTTCCTCACCACCGCGGCCAAAGATTATTGGATCACCACCCTTTAGCCTTACAACCATTCTGCTTGTTTTGGCATGTTTTACCATCAACTCATTTGTGCTGTCTTGATGTTTGTAATCATCTCCAACATCTCTTCCTACGTAAATTTTCTTTGCAGATTTTGGGATCATGTCAAGTATTTTCTTGCTTACAAGTCTATCATACAACACAACATCTGCTTTTTTTATCAACTCAACTGCTCTGAGCGTAATTAGTTTTGGATCTCCCGGTCCTGCACCTACAAGGAATACTTTACCTGTCATTGTTTGTTCCATTCTTCTACTTTTTTGCGCCAATCTTTTGCAAGCTCAGAAATCCCTTTATTTTTTAACATTTCAGCTGCTTCCCTTCCCAATTTTGTAGGCTCGTCTTTTTTTCCATTTTTTTGTACAACTATGGACTGTTTTCCATCAATTGAATATGCTGTTACTGTAAGCGATAACATACCATCAACTATTTTTGCAAATGCGCCAACTGGAAATCTACAACCCGACTCAACGTACTCTGATAATGTCCTTTCTGCTTCTACTTCTAGTCTTGACTTTGGATCCTCAATTTTTTTTAACATTGAAATTGTTTTCTCATCACTAGAACGTGAAACAATTGCTAGTGCTCCTTGTCCTGGGGAAGGCAGAAAATCATCCAAAGGTAGTTTTGAGAATTTGACATCTAGACCTAGTCTTCCAATACCTGCTTGTGCGAGAACAATTGCGTCATATGTGCCTTCAGAAATTTTTTTAATTCTTGTTTCAATGTTGCCACGTATTGGTTTAACGTCTAGATCGGCTCGTTTTCTTGTAACCTGAACTGCTCTTCTCAGGCTACTTGTTCCAATGGTTGCACCTGATTTGATAGTCTCAAGCGTTGAGCCATCTTTTGATATTAGAATATCGTTTGCGTCTTCTCTTTTTGGCACACATGCCAAAGTAAGCTCATTTCCAAGTATTGATGGAACATCTTTGAGACTGTGAACGGCAAAATCAATTTGTCCTTCTGCTACTGCCCTATCAATTTCTTTTTCAAATATTCCTTTTTGATTTATTGTAAAAAGAGGCCGTGCATCTGTATCGCCCTTTGTTTTTATTGTTTTAATCTCAAATTCTGTATCAGGATTTTTCTTTTGTAGCTCAGATATTACCCAGCTTGTCTGTGCAAGAGAAAGCTGACTTCCACGTGTTCCTACAAAATACTTCATTTTTTCACACTCTTTAGTGCGTAACGATATGCGTCAATAGTCTTTTCTAGATCTTGGTTTGTGTGTGCGTCCGATAAAAATATGGTTTCAAATTGTGAGGGAGCTATAAACACTCCATTCTGTAGAAGTATGGTAAACATCTTTTTGAATTTTTTTGAATCTGCATTTTTTGATGTTTTATAGTCAATGACAGGTACATTTGTAAAAAATATCTGAAACATAGAACCAAGAAAGTTGATTTGGTGAGAAATTTTCAAATCTGTTGCAATTTCATCAATTATTCCTACTAATAGTCTGCAGTTTTTTTCAAGTTTTGAATAAAGATTGTTTTTTAGCTTGTTGATGGTTTTGATAGAGATTATTGCAGCACAAACTGAGATTGGATTTCCAGCAAATGTACTTGCTTGGTATACCTTGCCTTGTGGTGAAAGTTTATTCATAATGTCTTCCCTTCCACCAACTGCTGCGATGGTAAATCCATTTCCCAAGGCCTTTCCAAGCGTAGTAATGTCAGGCTTGATGTTGTAGTACATTTGTGCCCCGCCTTCTGAAACACGAAATCCTGTTACAGTCTCATCAAAGACCAAAGGAATGTCGTGGTGTTGGGTTATTTTCCTAATTTCTGAGAGAAAATTCGTTTTTGGCAGTATCAATCCCATGTTTGCAAGTACTGGTTCAACTATTACTGCTGCAATGTCCTTGTTTTTTCTAATTGTGTTTTCTAGTTCATCTGAATTGTTATATTGTACAACTAGAGTATTTTTTGCTGCTTCGCTTAACACGCCTTCAGATGTAGATAGTCCAACATGAGCAGCACCAGAGCCAGCTTTTACTAAAACAGAATCATGTGCCCCATGGTAACATCCTTCAAATTTAATGATTTTTTTCTTTTTTGTAAATCCTCTTGCAAGTCGTATGGCAGTCATTGTTGCCTCTGATCCTGTGTTTACTAGACGAACTTTTTTCATAGATGGAAAATTTTTCTGTATTAATTTGACTAGTTCTACTTCAAGTTCTGTTGGTGCACAGTACAGTGTTCCTATTTTCAGCTGTTTTGAAACAGCTTCGATAATCTCTTTTCTTCTGTGTCCAAGTAGTAAAGATCCGTATCCATTACAAAAATCAATGTATTTGTTACCATCCTCATCCCAAATCCAGCTTTTTTGTGATTTTTTTACAAAGAATGGATATGGTTCAAAGTATCTAACTGGGCTGTTCACTCCTGATGGAATAATTTTTTTTGCAATGTTGAATAGTTGCTTTGATTTTTTCAACACTAAAAGTGATCTTTGGTTATTATTATTCGTAATATCCTGTCAATTCATCTAACAATCTTTTTGTAAGCTAGGCCTACAACTGCCGCACCAATAAAGGGCGCTGTCAAATACAACCACAAATCATTTGGCATGTTAGAAATAATTGCAGGTGCTAGTGAACGGAATGGATTCATTGACGCACCAGAAATTGGACCCAAGAAAAACACATCCAATGCCACAATTCCACCTATAGCAACAGTAGCTAATCGATTGAGTTTTTTGATATGAACAACAGTCAAAATTACGGCCATTAAGAGTATAGTCGCAACAATTTCAACCCCATAAAAAAATGCTATATCATATTCATAATTTGGAAAATTAGTTCCTAATTTGGCATAATCTCCTATTGTATATTTTACAAATATACTTCCCAAAAATGCTCCAATGATTTCAGCAACAAAATAAATCATGACCTGTTTTCTTTTGATATAACCAGCCACAAAATATCCAATTGTAACTGCTGGATTAAAGTGAGCCATTGAATATTTTCCAAACAAGTATACAACTATTGCAAGACCCACAAAGTGAATAAAGGCAATAAAAACAGGACCTAACGTATTTTCTAGTCTTGCATCATAAACTATTGATCCAGTCGCTGCTAACAAAAGACCAAACGTTCCAATTATCTCTGAAAAAAATATTTGTAAATTAGAATTATGCACTATATGATCTAACAGTTTGTATCTCAAATTGAATCAATACCAATTTTCATTAAACAATTATTGTAGTTGTGAGATAAGCTCTTTTACTTTTTGTTCTATTTGATCACGAATCTCACGGACCTTTTCGATTGGCTGATCTTTTGGATCTTCAATATTCCATTCAATCATTTTTGGAACAATAGCAGTAGGGCAAATCTCTTTTGCCATGCAACCCATATTTACAGCCTTTATGCTATTTCTAATCATATCTTCATTGATTTCTTTTGCTCTTTGTCCAGACATGTCAATTCCAACCTCTTTCATTGCTTGAATTGCAATTGGATTTACATAGCCTTTAGGTTGTGTTCCACCACTTATTGCCTCATAATCATCAGGTGCATATTTTCTGAAAAAGGCCTCTGCCATCTGACTTCTGCCAGAGTTTTCAACACATGCAAACAGAATCTTCTTTTTTGGTATTGATTTTGATTTTCCAAACAGTCCCATTACAATCACTTTGTAGCTTTTATTACAAAACTCGAGATTTTTCGCCTATCAACCTGTCTTCCACGCATATTCTCTCCTTTACTTCCGATATCTGAGAATATCTTTTCATTACTCTTAATCAAATTATTCACGCTATAGTTTACTTAGTAAACCATTTAAGTTCTCAAGTAGAAACCATTACAGTTGGTGTAGCTATGGAAACTAAAGGAGAATCATTACCAATGCATCAAAATGCGTGTGCGTTTGATGGATGTAATGCGTCCGAATTACTAAAGGAGACAGCTGCTATTCGAGATTTGCTTACCAAGAGGGCAACTCTTGAGATTTTGTTTCCATTGTGCTGTACAACTGAGCCAGTAAGACATAAACAGTTCAAACAATCCCTCAGAGGAATTAGTAGTAAGACGCTGGCAACAAGGCTATCAGAGCTGGTTTCTCAAGAAATTCTCGAAAGGAAAACATATGCTGAAATTCCTCCACGTGTAGAATACAAGTTAACCAAAAAAGGACAAGAGCTAATTGAATCCATTACTGATTTGCTTGAATGGATGAAAAAATGGTCTAAGAAATGACTTATCATGGATGCAAAAGTTAATTCTATCTTTTATATGCATTAAACATTTTTCAGTGCGAATTTTTATCTAAAAATATAGAACGAATTTGGCCCTTCTTGAATCTATACTATTTGGAATCATGCAGGGTCTCTTTGAGTGGCTTCCAATATCCAGTACTGGTCAATTAGTACTTGTCATGGTCGAATTTTTTGGTTATGCCATAGACCAAGCAAGGCATTTGTCGATCTTTTTGAATTTTGGAACAACATTTTCTGCAATTTTATACTTTCGAAAAGATGTAAAATCTATTCTGATAAATCTAGTAAGATACAAACCAAACTATAGCGTAAATAATCGCTTGACATCTTTTTTGATAACTTCAACTATGATTAGTGGAGGTTTAGGATATTTACTCTATGATTTGACATACGAGTTTTCGTTTTCAGGAGAAATTCTTCTGGGCACTATTGGTGTAGCATTAATAATTACTGGAATAGTTCAGAAATTTTCAAAACAGAGAGGAATCAAGACAGAAAAAAATCTTAACCTAATGGATTCCATTTTATTGGGAGTAATCCAGGCATTTTCTGCTATCCCAGGGCTCTCAAGAAGTGGTATCACCGTTTCTGCTTTGCTTTTTAGAGGATATCAGGCAAAAGATTCCCTACGTTTGTCGTTTTTGATGTCAATTCCTGCAATTTTAGGAGCCCAGGTTGGAATTTTTGCAATAAATGGAATACCAAACATGGAATTTAGTGATTTAGGAATAGCTTTGGTAACCTCATTTGTTGTTGGATATTTGTCAATCAACTTGCTACTCAAAGTTGCAAGCAAAGTAAAGTTTTGGTTATTTACTATAATTATTGGTTTAATTGCACTATTTTCTTTTTTTGGATTGTTCTAATTCTTGATATTTTTAAAAAATTATGATTCACATTTTACGATCAAATCTTCTTTTGACTGATCGTTGACATTGCAGAAATCTGTATCATCGCCGCCATCAATTACATCAATGCCCAAACCGCCATTGAGTATATCATTACCTGAGAGACCTTTTATGACATCAGTGCCTTCTCCACCTGAGATATTGTCGTTTCCCTCATTTCCGTAAATGATGTCGTCACCTTCACCACCAAATATACAGTCATTTCCTTTCCCGCCAAAAACAATGTCATCTCCTCCAAGCGCAAATATTAGATCTGGGAAATTTGTTCCTGTAATTATATCATCTTCTTCAGTTCCTAAAATCATGTTATAGTAAGAGTGTGGTTTTCCGCATGCCTGAACAGTAACTTTTTGTGTCATGGTTACTGAATTTCCTAATTTATCAGTGGAAGTCCAAGTTACAATTGTATCACCTAGTTGGAATACTTCAGGTGCGTCATTTGTTATCGTAGGTGACGGATCAGTAACATCTGTTGCATTGGCATCTCCTATAGATATTGCCGTTGCAACAGAAACTGCATCTACTATTATGTCAGTTGGAACACTCAAGGTTGGAGCAGTTGTATCAATTACAGACACATTTTGTGTTGTAGTAACAAAATTTCCTGCTTCGTCAGTAGCTTGCCAAGTTACGATGGTTTCTCCATATGGAAATACATATGGAGCGTCGTTTGTAATTATTACATTACTTACAGAATCGTGTGTTTTTGGAGTAACAAGTGATACTGTGTTTGCATCAAGTGATGTCGCTTCTACTGTAATAAGTGGCAATGATTCTATTGTTGGTGCAGTGGTATCTACAACTGTGACAGTTTGAGTAGCGTTTATTGAATTGTCAGAAGAGTCAGTTGCAGTCCAAGTGACTAGAGTTTCACCTAATGGAAATACAGATGGAGCGTCGTTTGTAATTGATGCTACTGCTACCTCATCTGCAGCAATAGCATTACCTAAATCTACAGTGTTGTTATCTGCTGAAACTGCCTCAATTGTCAAGTTATCAGGTGCAACAATACTTGGCGCAGTAGTATCAATTATAGAAACTTGTTGTGTTGCATTAACACTGTTTCCAGCTTTGTCTTGAACTGTCCAAGTTATTGTGGTCAAGCCAAATGGAAAGACTTCTGGTGCGTCATTTGTTATCGATGCAATTCCCACTAGATCAGTAGATACAATTGTTCCAAGTTCAACATAATTTTGATCTTTATTTGCTGCTTCTACTGTAATAAGTGGCAATGATTCTATTGTTGGTGCAGTGGTATCTACAACTGTGACAGTTTGAGTAGCGTTTATTGAATTGCCAGAAGAGTCAGTTGCAGTCCAAGTGACTAGAGTTTCACCTAATGGAAATACAGATGGAGCGTCGTTTGTAATTGATGCTACTTCAATATGGTCAGAAGCAATAGCATCGCCAAGTGATACTAGCGTTTCAAGCTCAGAGGTGGCTTCTACTTGTAATGATTCTGGTGGAGTTAATACAGGTGCAGTTGTATCAACTACAGATATTTTTTGAGTAGCATTTATTGAATTGCCAGAAGAGTCAGTTGCAGTCCAAGTGACTAGAGTTTCACCTAATGGAAATACAGATGGAGCGTCGACTTCGATTAAGGCAACACCTACAATGTCTTCTGCCGTTGCAATGCCAATAGAAATTTGATTCGATGTTGGATTTTGTGCCTCAAATATGATATCTGCTGGTGGAGTTATTGATGGGACTGTAGTGTCTATTACAGATATTGTCTGGTTTGCAGTTGCTATGTTTCCAAAAGAGTCTGTTGCAGTCCAAGTGACTAGTGTTTCCCCAAGTGAGAATGTTTGAGGAGCATTATTAGTAATAGAGTTCACTTTAATTGTGTCAGTGGCTGTGGCTTCACCTATTGCAACTGTCATACCTACCGGATCTATTGCTTCTATTGTTATGTTTTCAGGAATGCTAAGGACCGGCGCAGTTGTATCATGAACTGTTACTATTTGTGTATCAGACGCTGTGTTTCCTGAGGTATCTGTTACAGTCCATGTTACTGTAGTCATTCCTAGTGGGAATGATTCAGGTGCGTCATTTGTAATAGATTCAATGCCTATGATATCGTTAAGTTTTGGTTCGCCAAGCTCAACATAGTTTTCTTCTAAAGATGAGGCTTCTGCAACAACGTCATTTGGAGCATCTATTGTTGGCGCAGTTGTATCAACTATGGTAACCTTCTGATCAGCAGTTATTGTATTTTCATAATTATCTGTCACGGTCCAAGTTACAATAGTTGTCCCCAATGGGAAATATTCAGGGGCGTTATGTGTTATTACCGCTACACCTGTAATGTCTTCAACTGAAATCTCACCAAGATTAACAACATTATTTTCTAATCCTATGGCTTCTACTGTGACATCATTTGGTGCTGTAACTTTTGGTGCAGTGGTATCTACAACTGTGACAGTTTGAGTGGTAGTTGCTGAATTGCCAGAAGAGTCTGTTGCTATCCATGTTACAATTGTATCTCCTAATGGAAACATTAATGGTGCATCGTTTGTAATTATTACTGGTTGTACGTCAATAACTGATGGTGCGACCAATTTTACTACATTTTCATCAATAGATGTAGCTTCAAAAATTATGTTTTCAGGTGGAATGATTTGTGGAATTGTTGTATCAATTACAGAGATCTTTTGTGTAGCAGTTGCAACGTTTCCTGCTTCGTCTGATGTCATCCATGTGATTGTTGTATCACCAATGCTAAAGGAAGTAGGTGCATCATTTGTTATTGATAGGATTTTTCCATTATCGACAACGATTGCTTCGCCTAGTTCTACAACATTTTCATTAAAACTTGTAGCTTCAACTACAACATCTTTTGGCGCAGTAATTGTTGGTGGAATGGTATCAACAACAGTTACTTTTTGGGTTGTAATTGCAGAGTTTTTTGCCACATCAGTTGCAGTCCAAGTTACAATTGTATCACCTAGTTGGAATACTTCAGGTGCGTCATTTGTTAGTGAAAGAACACCTACCGTGTCTTTTACATCTGGCATAGTTAGCTCGACTGTTTGTTTTGAGTTTGATGATTCTACTACCAAATCAGGTAGAGAAGAAAGTATGGGTGGGATTGTGTCAACTACGGTAATTGTCTGAGTAGCAATGCCAACATTTCCTGCTCCATCTATAGCAGTCCAAATAACTGTAGTAGTTCCTAAGGGAAATTGAGGGGGTGCATTGCTAATAAGTGACTGTATTCCACTTTCATCAGTGGCAGTTGCTTTGCCGATTGAAATAGGGGTTAATCCCCCTATGGCTTCAACTAACATGTCATTTGGTGCAATGATCAGTGGTTTTGTAAAATCATTTGGAATGGGGTTAACTGTAGTTAGTGGTTGTGTTTCTTGTACTGGTTGAGTCTCTTCAACTACTGGTTTTACTATTTCTTTAGTGGTCGGCGTATCAAACTTTTGAATTCTATGACTGTTTGAATCAACTACAAACAAATGTCCTTGCGAATCCATTGCAACATCAAGTGGTACCTTGAACTGACCGTTGCCAATTCCTGTGCTGCCAAAAATGGTTATAGTTGCTCCGTCTTTGCTCAAATATAAGATTCGATCACGAGATCCATCAGCCGCATAAACATTTCCTTGCAGGTCTGTAGAAATTCCATAAGGAGTCATTGGGTATCCTCCAACGTTAGGACCAAATTTTTTTATGAGATTTTCATCAGAATCATATTTTGAAATCTTATTAAGATAAGGATCTGATACGTAGATGTTACCATCTTTGTCAATAGCAATGTCAACTGGTAGGTCTTTGCTGTATTTACTATCTCCTGGATAAAATTCGGAAATATATTTACCATCCAATGTGAATTTTTGGACTCGATGGTTTTCAGTATCTGCAACATAAACAATACCATCTTTACTTACAGCAATGCCAGTTGGTTTTGTGAATTGTCCTTTTTCCTTACCAACACTTCCCCATTTTGTAATAAGATTACCAATTGAATCAAATTTTTGAACAGTTCCTAATTTACTGTCTACAACAAATACAAGATCATCATACATTGCAATGCCAGTTGGTTCTGAAAACTCTACATTTTCATTACCGTTTCCCCACGCAGTTACAAAAATGCCATCATTATCAAATTTTTGAACCCGTTTATTTCCAAGATCTGTGACATAGATGTTCCCATCACTATCTACTGCTGCTTTTTGTGGTAGTGAAAAAAATCCAGGTTCTGTTAATCCAGAACCACCCCACTTTAAAATAAATGGATGCGAACCTGTTGCTGAAAATGCTTCGTGTATAGTTCCCGCTAGTACAATAAATGACACTATTACAACTAGGGGCAGTATTACCTTCAACACAAATGAGTTTCAAGGTTCAAAAAAGATCACCCTAGTTAGGAATTGTTGCAGTTTTTGTCAATTTTGGGTGAATTAAAAGGGCTTGTTCACTTCGCGTGTGAATACATAGCTGGCCAAGCCTACCATTAGAGCCACAAATATGGCAATTATACCTATACTCAAAATAGTTGATACTCCTTCGGTGACACCTGTCATCATTTCCCGTACCAAAAGTACGGTGTATGTGACAGGGTTTAACCTAGCAGCTATAGCAAGCCAGTCTGGTAAAAGTTCTAATGGAAAAAGTGCTGGGCTTAGCATAAACAGTGGCATGCCAAGAAAGTTGATCACACCCCAAAACGTTTCTTGAGATTTTGCTGTAGCTGCAATTACAACAGATATACCTGAAAATCCCAAAGAAAACAAAACTACGATTGCCATAATTGGTGCAATCATCCAAGGATTTGGAAAGCTAACGCCGATAGCAAGGGCAATTCCTAAAATCAAGCTAGATTGTATTGCAGCAATTAACGATATTGCAAGCATTTTTCCAATAGCAATGGAAGAACGAGAAACTGGAGCTGTTAGTGCTTTATTCATAAATCCGTATCTTCGATCCCAAAGTGTGTTTACACCTCCAAAAATGCTTGTAAAAATTGCAGTAAGAATGATGACGCCTGGCGCCATAAACTCAATGTATTGTCCTTCAAATCCCACAGATTGAATGAGTGGCTCTGTTCCAGCAAACGTGTTTCCAATGACTACAATCCAAATTGCAGGCTGAATCAGTCGTATCAAGACACCACTTCTTGATTTGCGGTATCGCTTCATCTCTCGCCAAAAAATAGAGTAAGTGTCTGATTGGATCATGCTCTGATCCTCTTCATTTTTATGTGCTCTTTTCTTCTGTTATAGGTTCCATTATTGTCTCGTAGATCATGGCCTGTGTATGCGATAAAAACATCATCAAGTGTTGGTTGAGTAAATGTAATTGAGTTAATTTCTATTTCAAGACCGGCTGATAAATTAAAAATTGATGACATTATCGAATCTTTTGAGGAAAAGACTGCTATTTTTTCATCTTTTGTTGTGATGTCTTTTACATACTCGATTTCTTTTATTTTTTCAAGAAAATTATCTTTCTTGCTTTGATCATTAATTGTAAATGTGACACTATAATTCCCTAACTCTGCCTTCATAGATTTTGGCGTATCATTGGCTTGTATTTTGCCATAATCAATTATGGCAATCCTATCACATAGTTGATCTGCTTCCTCCATGTAATGGGTACTAAGGAAAATTGACATCTCAAACTCTTCATGTATTTTTTTAATATACGCCCATATCTTGCGCCTTGTCTGAATATCAAGCCCAACCGTTGGTTCGTCTAAGAACAATACCTTAGGTCGATTTAACAAGCCACCTGCAATATCAAGCCTTTTTCGCATCCCTCCGGAATATGTCAAAGCCGGATCCTTTTGTTTATCAGTTAATTCGACAAGATCCAAAACATCATCAATTCTTTTTTCCACTTGATCCTTTTGGACATGATTAAGTCTGGCTTGAATGAGAAGATTTTCTCTTCCTGAAAGAAATTCATCAACTGAAATTTCCTGTTGAACGTATCCAATGTTTTGTCGTACCTTTGTTGCCTGCTTTACTACATCAAATCCTGCAACTGACGCGCTCCCTGATGTTGGTTTCAAAAGTGTTGTAAGTATCATCATTGTTGTACTTTTTCCTGCACCGTTAGGACCAAGAAAGCCAAAGATCTCACCCGTATCTACCTTAAATGAAATGTTGTCTACCGCTTTTACCTTACCAAATTCCTTTGTTAGTGAATTTGTCTCAATTGCATACAATAACATGAACATATTACGCAATTATAAAATGGTAACACTGCCAAATGCTGCATAATATACAGTAGAAAAAAAATTTATTCTACACACTTGATACTATAACCTATGAAGGGACTTTGTCATGTCTGTTTTACATCTAATGTCGATGTTATGACAAATGATGGAATAACCGTATGTCAAAATTGTCTTTATAAAAATAAGTTATAAAAAAATTTTAGAAAAAATTAGTTTTTATTTTAAGTTCTTGAATTCATCTTTTGTCATGTGTAAGATGATTTTTTCGCCAACGCCCCAAACATGTGACTTGGAAACAATCTTTGTTTTCATAAAGCCGATTGCAATTTCAAGTGATTCAAGCTCATATGTTTGTGGATTTCTTTGCAGTCTTTTGACAGTGCCGATCTTGCGGCCATCAATATCAACTACTTGAGCATTTGGTCTAATAGGCGGGATGTTTAGTAAAAGCGATTTTTCTGTGAACTTGTCAATATATTCACTTGACAAAAAGTAGTCATTGTTAAATCCCTCATGAATTGTGACGCCTGATACTGTCATTGTTTCTGGATGTATGTGAATGTGTTTGACCTTTCCATATGCTATTCCTTCTCTGTCTACTACCTTTTTTCCTGTAAATTCATCGGCAGTACAAATTTTTCCTGGCATTCCTTCAAGTTTTGACATGGCCAAACTTTCTAGGATTGATTTATGACAGCCAATATCAGAATTTTCAATCATTATAGTTAAATTACTTGACCTGATGATTTTGCGTTTTCTAAGATGTTAAACAATGTGGACAATAGTAGTAACTCCTCTTCTTTCTAATTCAGAACCGTCTTTTACCTCAGAAACAATTATGGTAAATGAAATAAGATCGCGTTGTTTACATTCTTCTGTATGAAGTTTTAGGTTTACATCCATCAAGTCAAACTCTTCTTGCGGTATCGAACCTTCATCAAAAAATGTCTTTCCGGTAGTTTCTATTCGAAATCGCTGATCAAGGTGGTGAAATCCAAGTTTTGTTTTCCTGTTTTCTCGTCCTGCAGCCTTTACATTAACGTCTATAACGCCAGGCATTGCCTGAGTATATCCAGCTTTTTTGTTTACAAAAACACCAATCTGAAAAGGCTTTCCTGCAGTAGCTTCGGCCATTTTTTGAACGCCGTCATTCATGACTACATCTACACCCTTTATGGTTTGGGCAACCTTTGCTATCCATTCATTTGTTCTATCAACTATAGCCGCAATTGCATCTCTGCGTATTTTGTCCTCTTCTTGAGGAAGCTTGTAGTAATCAACCCATTCAAGATAATCACTAGAAATATCTTTGATGAATTCCATGCATGCTACTTTATAATCTTCAACACTACTTGCCCTTTCAGAAGCTTCATCAACACGTAATTTATCAAAATCTATAGGTAATGCCAACAGCGTCTAAATAAGGATCGGTATAAAAAAACTAATCTCGTGATTTTAGAAATCATTGAATATAACAACTGACAAATTTTGTACCATGAGTTTTGAGGCAATAACTACTAGTTTAAAAAAAGAGCTAAAATCCAATTTACCTCAGATTAGATTCATGTTAAAGAAAAATCCGGCAATGGCGTACACGAAAATTACAGAGATTGGTACCCAAGTAGGCACAAAGTATAAGGTAAAATTACTTGTAAATTTCTCAGAAAAAGAAAAAATCCATGACTTTGATTCCTATGGAACGCAGGATCTTAGCATAATTGTCGATATGGAAAAAAAGAACTTTCCAATAAATAGAGAAATTATAAAATCAAAAGCAAAAGAATTATTAGGCAAAGTAGAAACTAAAGATGCTTACATGTATGAAGGAAAAGAAGGCGTTAAGGTTTTTTTAGACTCTGGACGGATTGATATTTTGCCTCATTCGTTGCATGTGTGGTGTAAATTTTCAGATAATGTGACAAAGTTTTGTGATTGGTTGCTTACTGAAGTTTACCAAGTTAAATCCGGTTTCTAACTAGCTTTTTAGTAGTTTATAATTTTTCTAGCTTGTCTAGTATTTCGTCTATTTCCTTGTTTTTTGGATCAATTTTGCGCAATCTCTCACAACAATCAACTGCTTGTTCTTTATCTTTTAAGTAAATATGTAGATTTGCTTTCATAAAAAGCGCTTCTGTGTCATTGTGGTTTTGTGTTAGTGTTTTATCAAGATATGACAATGTATTTTTTGCATCGCCATTGATGTAGTAGATTCCAGCTATCATAAATAACAAATCAGGATCATTAGGATGTTTTTGTTCTAGATTTTTGCCAAGTTCTAGTGCCTCAAGATAATCTCCATCTTTTACAAGCTTGCGCAGATGACGTTTTGGGTAGCTAAAAAGGCCAGTCAGATCATTTCACTTCAAACAAATTTAAAAAATTTATTATTTAATTTTTAGAATTCCATTTGTGATCAAGTACTGAATTCCTGAAACAAAGTCTTGATCAGAAATCTGACCGTTTGCCCAAAAACCTGCATTGTTTTTAATCCATTTTGGAATCATACTTGTACCTGCACTACTGCCTGGCGTAGTAGAAGGAATTTTCATTATTTTCTGATTTATCAAGTACTGAATTCCTGAAACAAAGTCTTGATCAGAAATCTGACCGTTTGCCCAAAAACCTGCATTGTTTTTAATCCATTTTGGAATGTTTAGTGTCGTAGTTGTAGTTTGGGCAGATTGACTTAAAATTGGAATGTCAACTTGGAAGTAGTCAAGCTCATTTGCAGGAGGAACGATTTGCTCAGGATTTGTACCATATATCCATATTACATAATGCGCTGTTCCAGGCTTTTCCTTTACTGTAGTAAATGTCTGAACCTGTCCTGATGCGCTAAATAGCTTTTGTCTTCCGTCATCTTGTGCAATTGAGCGCATTGGTTTGAGATTATCATCTACTACCAAGATATCATAGTGTACCTGATTTAGGAACTCGGTTTGATCATACTTGTTTTTGAAATTGATAAACCACTCTATTTGACAGCCAGGAATTGGGTTTTGTGGGCCATATTTTACCTCAACTATCATGGTAAATTGTTTTGTGTTTCCCCTTTTTTCTACAAGATTATAATTTTGTGGGCATCCAGCTTTGACTTCTGTTTTTGGTGTTGATATAATTCCTGAAAACGGATCCGTTTTGACATTTTGTTTATAGTCTAAAAGTTCGAATCTATACTCTTGTGGCGGTATTCCCTCTGCAACATGTGCCCAAGTACTTGCCTTTATTGGAAAAGGAAAATCATCCACTATCCAGACATTATTGAAATATCCTCCAGTTTTCCATTGAATTACAACAGTTTCAAATGTGCCTTCAGGTACAGTTATGGTTTTAATTGCAGTCGGGATAATTTGTTCGCCGCCAATATTTCCAATTTTACCCCATGATGGAACAGAAAACTTTTTTGGTCCTTTAACTGCATCGCCAGGACTGTTTGTTGCATATGCAGATAGCCATGCTAGTGACGATTTGAAAGCACCTCGATATACCGATAACTCTGTACTGCCACCGGTTGGCTCTGGTGCAATCTTACCAAGCTCCATTTCACCTTTAACAATCTTATTTCCATCATAGATTACAGTTTGGGCAATCCATTTTTCCTCAGTTCCAGTTTTTTTTTCTCCAGATATCCAAAAGTCTATTTGAAATTCAGCACATTCCTTATAGTCGACATAACATAGTTTGTAACTAAATTGATCTCCAATCTTTAATCCTTCACCAACATACCAATCACCTGGCTTGTTTACTCCACCAGATTGAAACTGTGCAAAAGCATTTGGTAAGCTTGCTCCTATTATCATAACAACAAGTAAAGATACAACAAAAGGAAATAACTTCAACTAAAACTAATTTGTGATTTTCCCTAGTTAAAGGTTTCAAATAAGCAAATATAGTGGCAGTTGGAAAAATTGCTAGAATATGTGCAATTGCTCCAAAGTTCATCTTTATGAAGTAGAATTCAAGCTAGCTGGAATGACTGTTGTTCCCACACACAAAAATTGTGGAGAACCACTAAATGAAAAACAGGCAGATAATTTTCAAAAAGAGCTAGTCAAGTCTTGGGGCCTAGCAGAAAAAGAGTAGCGTTTTAGATTTTGCAAAAAAGAAAGAGTGAAAAGTTCTCTAACGTAGTTCACGGACTGCTTCTTTGCATACATCTGTTTTGCATTTGCAATCCATGCTGCAAATACAATGACCTTGCATAGCACAATCACATGCATAATCTGGATCGCCGCTATCGGCTTCGCATCCACATGCTTGATCTACCATGTCTTGATGGATCTCAGTCGGGGTTTTAAAAGTTTTCAAATACTGTCAAAATTACGCATTTAATATAGCCAGCATTTGGTTGGCTGCACGGTATAGGTCACTTGCTTGTGCTTCAATTTTTGCCATATCACTTTCTACATCAAAGGCTACCTTTAGAACATGAATCAGCTCAGGTCTTCTATGCAGACTTTGCTTGATTTTGATCATATTGTTTTTGTTGATATAGCCAAGATAAAAATAGCAATCAGAGAAAAGCGAGTTTTCAATAAAATAGTCATACTTTTTTTGAATTATTTTTGAATGGTTGTTTGTTTCAACAATATCTGAAAAGCCAATTGTTGACTTTAACATTCGCAAAAGAAGTGAAGGAGTCGCTCTTTCAATTCCAATGCATTCATTTACGATTGTAAAGTTTTCATTGAATCTGTTTTTTTCTAGCCTTCGTATATCTTCAAGCATATGTGCTGGGCTTGGCCGCTTGAGATTATGAACTACTACTGCATCTGCAATAAAATATGCTGCACACTTTACCCATGATGATGTAAATGGATCATTATTTTGTATTCCATCCTTTGCCTTTGTTGCGCAAATTGTTGCATCAACAAGACAGCTTTTTGCAAAAGAATCGAAAAGTTGATTTCTTTTTTCTTTAATTCCTGATAAAATCGTATTTAGCGCCCACTGCTCATCAAAAAGAATTTGCATGCTATCATATTGTATTAATGCGTCTAAACTTGCACCTGATAACAGACCGTGATGAATCTTGACTAGCTGGCCATCTACATCTTTGACTAGATCAGTTTCGTTTGTGTTATCAAAAATAGTAATGTTATATTCACAACAGCTAAAATTATTTTTTTGAGCTTGACATCCACCTAGACCAACAGGATAATCTCCAGCTAGATTTTGTAATAACTTTTTTACATCCACAGAAAAATTACTAGAGAATTTTTGTTTAAAGGATATCAATTACTTAATTTAACCAAATAATTCAATGTGAAAACATTCCTTTAAATTGAATTAGTTATGGCATTTACCTTAAGCTCCTGTGGTGTAGTCCGGCTAAGCATACTGCCCTCTCAAGGCAGTGATCCCGGGTTCAAATCCCGGCGGGAGCACTTTATTGCTGGGGTACAGATAGTGTATTGTCATTTGACTGCAAATCAAAATTATAACGAAAATTAGAATCCCGCCATTAAATTCACTGATCGTATAGCAGGACTCAAGAATCAACTTCTGTAGGTTCGAATTACTTCGAGCCCCAGGTATTCGTACCCCCCGTGATGTACTGGTCCTTTTTGAATAAATTGAGATATATGAGTTAACAGTCTGCATCCAAATAAAATTTAGATGTTAAAATAGCACAACAAAGCAGTTATTTTACGGCACGAAAAGATTGGTATTACGTTAATCTTCCGAAACTCATGATAAAACGACTTGTCACGTGAGCTATTAGTGTTGGTTAATTTTGAACAATATTGTTATTGCAAATCATTGCCGATTGTGGTCTTACAAAGGAGGTTTTAGAGTTACCATAAATTTCCATATAATCCATAATTCAAAATCAGAAAATAAAATTTGGATAGGAATATTGTAAGCGTTCCAATCGCTTTTCGCCGTATAACTGTCAGGATTCGTTATCTCTGGCTTATTGACTACCTTCGGATTCAAACCTTTTACTCTTTAATACAAGAGGATATCTTTGGATAATCAGACTAGATAAATACAGGAACAAGTTAATTTTTGGTATGACAAGTATGAAATGTATAGTTTGTGGGATTGGATTCTTTTCTCCTACTGGTTCAAACAAGTGTTCTAGATGTGCTAGCAAAGACCAAGAAACTCACGCAGGTCATGATTCCTGTGGTTGTGGACATCACCACTAGTAAAACACACTGAAAAATCAACGATATCTCATTCGAGTTTCTACTAGACTCAGTTACTTTCTGCTAAAATTTTTTCTACTTCGCTTTTGTGCTTTTTGCAGTACAGGTCTGATTCTTGACATGCAAGGCATTTTAGGTATTTGTAAAAGTCAATCATGTCAGAATATTCCATGATCATTAGGGCTAATATTAATCAGACATGTTTGTAATGTAATGTAATTTGTCAAATATTTGATTAATAATGCAGATATCAAGAATTTTAGATCATAAACTAGGTTTTTTATATTAATTTTTGTGTGGTCAGATAAGAAAGTTGAAAATCGGGTTGGATGTTAATGAACTAGATTATAATTAGCTGCCAGGGCTCAAGTATCAAAGATGAATCCATTATTTCAGCTAAGTACTAGAAAATATGAAAAAGAAATTGAGCTAGTAAAAAAAGCTATGATTGAGCTTGAAAATATTTGTAATGTAAAAGATGGATATGAGATAGGTGAGCCTTTTACAAAAGCTGGATGGACTTTTTTTGATCTTCAAATAAGCTCAGAGATGGCAGATATAATCGAAAAATCAGGCATGTTAGAAGGCGCGTTAGGGTACAGAATTGCTGAACAATTAAAGAATTTTTTAGGACATTTCCTTGAATCAAAGGGAAGCCAAGTAAGAATTAAAAAAATGGATTATTAAAAATAAAAGAATTAGTTACTACCAATTACAAATATCACATTTGCTGTGGTAGAAACTTCTTGGTCCGATGAGAATACTAGCGTTGATGCCTTAAAAGCTACACTCTCATCATATCCTGCTGCATAATATGGAATTGGAGGATGCATTCCAAATTCAGATAAGGAAACTGCCTTGACACCTATTATTTTATGATCAAGTGGTGCCAGTGCCTTTTCTGCCTTTGATTTTGCGTTTAAGACTGCTTGTGCAAGGAGACTATCATTTATCTCAAGCTGTTTTTCTGGCGATAGTGTAAAGTACACAAAATCAACTCTATTTGCGCCTGCTGCAACTGCAGAATCTATAATGTCTGCTGCAAGAGATAGATGATTTGTTTCTACCATCAAAATGTTTGAGACCCGATATCCAATTAGCTCCTGTGTGTATCTGCCAGTTAGTTTTTCTTGATAGCTGTCATATACAGGGTAAATGTTTAGGCTTGAGGTGCTAAGATCATCTTCTGTTATGCCTAGTTTTTTTATTGCGTCTACAATTGCAGTCATTTGACTAGAGTTTGCCTCAAGTGCTTCCTTTGCTGTCTTTTCTTGCGTTTCTACGCCAAACTGAACTCGTAAAAGATCAGGCTTAACTGAGGTTGTTGCAGTTCCTGTAACGGAAATGACCTTTTCCCGTGAAGGAAATGGTGTTGTATCTTGTGCTGTTGCCTGCTTTTCTTGCGGTACAAGTGTTATAGCAAATGCAAGTACCAGTACTATTGCTGTCAGTGTGACAATCAGTGTCTTGTTCATACTTGCAAAGCTTTTCTGTCGCTATATATTGAATGCGTATCAAAGATTAGTTAGATGATTCTTGTTCTTGTTTAAATAAGAAAAATGCATTTGTCATGTGTGGGACTGCGAGATATTGCATTAAAGGAACAGTACAGATCTGACAGGGACGATCTTGTCTCAGACTTTTTTATTCCCTGTCTTTATTATTGCATAGAATATGATAGGGCAATAGAATATGTTGCAGTCAAGAGTCTTACCAACTTTTATTTTGGCCTTAGAAAATTTATTGAAAACGAACCAAAAATTAGAATGGTCACAGGACACAGATTCCGAACATATGATCTTAATTTGCTGGTTCAGGTATTCCAAAATGGAAAATCGTCTTTAAAGATGGACGGTGTTAATGAAAAAAAGATTCAGGTTCTCAAGAACATGATAGCAAATGACAAGCTGAAACTAAAAATTGCAATACCAAACTCTGATAAGGTTTATGGCTCTTTTTCAGAAAATATCGGAGTTTTTAGAGACGAAAATGATGATGTTGTGGCCTTTACTGGAACCTCAAATGAAACATTTGATCCAGAAAAGAAAAACTTTGAGTCAATTGATGTCTTTACATCATGGAATGACAAAAGCAGGGTAGAAACCAAAGTCATGGATTTTGAAAATTTGTGGGAAAATAAAACAGAGACTGTAGAAGTGTATGATTTTGCATATGCTGCAAAAAGCAACCTTGTAAAATATTCTGCAGAATGGTTGCAAAGTTAAGTTAGAAATTAAAACTTTCAAGCTCAACGTTTTCTTTGTTTTCAAGAAAATTTATTCTAGAAATTTTATAATAAATTACCTCGCCTCTTCTTTCTATTACTGCAACGATTGGTTCTTTTCCCATGTGAGTAATTTCTTCAATCTTTTTTTGCAGCTGTCCTATTTTCTCCTGTCTGCCTTCATTAAAACCAAATATCAAATACTTTGCGCCTTTTTCTCCAAAGTGTCCTCTATCGTATACTCTAAAGTCAGAACCAAAACCAAATCCGTCTTTGACTATATAACCTCGAGTTCTCAAGTCACGGTAAATTAGAAATTTTGTTAGTGCGTCCTCATCCTGTTTTATGCATACTTGAAGCAAAGTATCAAAATCAACTTTCTTTTTTCCTTGCAGTTTTAGCTTATCGCAATACATCAGATACAGCGATTCAAATGGTTTTAGGAAAAATTTTTTCTGTGTTATTTGCCCATAGCCTTTTTGCTCAAGGCTGTTTTGTATTTCCTTGTTTGTAATTAGGGTGTGATCCTTTACCAATACACCTTCTACTTGAGGTTCGGAATCTTGCTCCATTTGGTAAATTTGATAATATTTTCCATATAAGGATGAATTGAATTTGTATCTAGTTTTGTGATATCTGGTTAACCGTTAAAATATGGGCCCTTGACTCGGAATAGCGAGTGATATTATGCACGGTGCGAATTACCGAAGAGGAAATGGACAGCCATATACAAGAAAGGAGTTCATAAAAGGAAAACCTCAGATCAAAATAGCCAAGTTTAGCGGCGGACAAATGGCTGACTATGATTATTGTGTCCAGCTTTTAATAAATGAAAAAATTCAGGTCACTCATATGGCACTAGAATCAACAAGGCTTGCAGCAAACAAGTTAATTGAAAAAACAACTGGCGAGACAGGCTATTTTTCTAAACTACGTGTTTACCCTCACATTCTTTTAAGGGAAAACAAGATGATTGCGACAGCAGGGGCAGATAGATTACAAGAAGGAATGCGCAGGGCCTTTGGAAAGGCAGTAAGTCTTGCAGCACGCCTAAAGGCAGGTCAAGTTGTTATGGAGATGTTTGTAAAAAAGGAACATCTTGATGCTGCAAAAAAGGCACTAAAGAGTGCATGCGTCAAGCTTTCAGGAACCCCAACTATCAAAGTTATTCCATTAAAAAAGTCATAATCTAAAGTTTTTTTCTAAATTCTTGCTGTCTTTGTTTTAGTATATCCAAAAATTCCAAAAATTCTTCCTTTGTTGGGTCTCTTTTTAGCATCCTTCTTGATTGATAATAAAATGAGTTATACAGTCTCCCTATAACTACTCCAAATCTAAAAGAGTTTGTATTATCTGACAGTGCGTTCAACGACTTTGCAATTTGTTTTATTTCACCTATATTTTCAAAAGTTTCGTTTATTTTTTGTTCCATTTTTTCTTTGAGTCTTTTGTCCATTCCATTAGTAAAATTAATCAGGATTAAAAACAATCTTGAGCAAAAATAAAAAAATTTGATTCCTAGATTACTAGGAATACACCGATGCCTGCACCTATTGCAATACCTAGACTCAAAAATAAGAGGTCAAAGGCAACTACCTTTCTAAAGGAAGCATAAATCATTTTGTCCCAGATACTTGTTCTGGTTTGAGTTGTTTGTGTTTTCATGATTGTAGTTTAGTAAAATTATTGATAAGATATGGTCAGCTTGGTTGCTTACTAGTAAACAAGATTTCTACCAATCATGCCTAGAAAATATGTCAAGAGATCAGATCGTTTTTAAGCATTGTAACTAAACTAATCCTTTAATCACAAAAGTTAATCACATAAAATTTGCAACATTGTTTGCAATTACAGTACTTCTAATGACATCACTTGCATTACAGTCTGTTCCATCTGCATTTGCAGTAAGAATTTGTGGAGATAGAATTTGTGATTCACAGAATGGTCCTGATGCTGAAGCAGAACGCGAGCAAATGCGTCAGCAAGTAAAGAGCGGCACAGCTCCTGAAGAGGAACCTGAAATTCCAGAAGAAGAAATGGCAGCTCCAGAAACACCAAAAATGGAAGAAAAGATGGAAGAGAAAACGGAAAAAAAGATGGACCATGGTTGGAAAACAGCCACTGGAACAATCAAATCAATGCAAGATCCAGGGATTGGTCATGAGACACACCAGCTTGCAATAATTTTTCCACCAACAGATAAAGTCTACAAAGGAATACTTTCCTATTCTACATCTGAGCCCATTCAGCTAGTAGCACTACATGGTCCATTAGCAGAAGGCGAAGACGCAGGACAGGCAATATGGACTCCAGATGGTACGACAAAGTTTGCGCTAACATTTGTAGACAATGAAGCCGCAGCTGGAACATGGAAATTCGCAGGTAACGCACTTGCAGTACACACAATGAATACTAAACAATTTACTGTGAGCTATTCTGTAGTAGCAGGTCAGTAAACAAAACAACCTTTTTCTAATTTTTTATTTTATTTTTAATGCAACATCTTATTTCATATTAAAATCAAGTAAATTCATTACAGTTTAATAGAGAATATCTGGCTTTACCGATAAGCGGTTGTAGTACAGCTTGGCCAATATGCGGGATTGCCAATTCCGCGACCCGGGTTCAAATCCCGGCAACCGCACCATATTTGTTTTATTTTTTACCTACAGCTAGACCTTTTTTTATTATTGTTAGTGCGTTAACTGCCTTTTCTGGCCTTGGTAGCTGAATCATAAAGATATTTTCCTTGCCAATCTCAGGTGGTGAAGACAATGCAAGCATTGTAGTTTTTGCCAGCAGCTCAAAAAATTCCAATGATTTGTTTGCATAAAGCAGAATTTTTTCGCTAATATCACCTAGTGAAAATGTTAGATTAATCTCAACAAAGACGTGGCCTAGACCGTCTTGTAAAATGTTAAGATTGGTGTCAACAGAAACAGGCCTCCCAGCTATTCTTCCTAGTATTGCTTCAAATTTTTTTTCAGGAAATATTATGCAAGGAACCTCGGTTTTGTTAAAAGTAAATGTCGTAATTTCTTTGTGTGTTTTGGATAATAATCTCTCTAGTTCATTATTTGACATTTAGCTCATGCCTTTGCAAGTTTTGGAATTACTTTATCCCCAGCTTTTATTAAAAATGGAGAGATAAATGCCGTAATTATAGAAATCACTCCCATCAGTGGAAAGAGAAAAGGACTCACAACTCCCAGATCAACGCCAGACTTTACAATTACAATTGAGAATTCGCCTCGTGGGGCCGCAAGTGAAAATGCAGATCGTAGTGATTTGTCCTTGTCTAGTCTAAACAATAGATTTCCAATCATGTTTCCACCAAACTTCATCCCTATAGCAACTACAATCAATACAATTGCAATTACGATATAGTTTTGGAGCATGCTAATATCCATAAGTGCGCCTACAGATACGAAAAAAATTGCAACAAACATGTCCTTAATAGGACTAGAGATTATCTTTGAGACTTCGGCTGATTTTGACTCTGCTACTAAAACTCCTGCCAAGAACGCGCCAATTGCTACAGACAGCCCTACAACATTTGCAAATAATGCATAGCCAAAACAGATCCCAAGAACACTAAGAAGTAAGATCTCACGGTTTTCTGCACTTGCAACTCGGTCAATTAATTTTGGCACTATTTTTGTTCCAATAGTAAATGTTCCAATGATCAATGCTGCAGCAACAGCTGATACTACGGCAACACTTTCAATTGATACTGCGTCGACAAGTGCGATTGATTCTAGCGAGGCAATTAAAATGACTGCGATTACATCTTCGACAATTAAAATACCCAAAACAAGAATTGATGATTCTCTTTTTATCACTCCAGTGTCTTCAAAAATTTTTATCAGTATTGCCGTGCTGCTAACTGATAGTGCTGCAGCAAGAAACAACGAGTCCATAAAGCCTAGGCCAAGCATTGATGATGCAAAAAACACCAAGCCTAATGTTGAGAAAAGACCTAACGTTCCAATTCCTACTGCTGTTTTTCCAATAGCACGGATTTTTGAGTATGGAAACTCTATACCTATTACAAAAAGCAATAAAATAATGCCAATTTCAGCAAAAACATTCAGAACCGAGACATCAGATAGTATCCCCAGTGTGCCGGCACCAGTTTCAAAAGGATCAGCTGGCAATAACGAAGTCCACAGTAGAGATAGTGGACCAATTAACATTCCTGCAAACAAATAACCTATGATCAAAGGTTGTCTGATTTTAAAAAAGGCAAGAGTTACAATTGCTGCTAGAATCATAATTATTGCCATATCTGTGATGAATGTATTATGTGGAAGTTCAGGCGTTATTCTTTCTATTATGTTTGAAATTTCTTCATTTATGGTAGATTGAACCCTAGAACCTTCAAGCTGGAGAAAAAAATTTTGCATTAAAGGATTTTACCTAATTTAGCTAATAACATTTTAGTTTTTTCTAATTCCAGTAAATGGAGCATTTAGAATCTTTTTTCTTGTCATTTTAACAACCTCGTAAACTGCATCCCTGATGTCGGAAGCAGAGTTACCTGTCAATCTGACAAGTACTCCACTATCATTAGGTAGAATTGATGCACCAAAGGAAGCTTTTGCTGTATTTTGTAGGCTAGAATTGATTTTCTCACACAGCTCTGATACATAATCTCTTTTTGTGATTATGTATATGGTGCCTACAACAGTTTGCTTGCCAAGTATGCCAAAAGTATTGAGATTTTGTTTTTTTGGATCTAACATTGCCACATCTACAAATCTAGTCTTTTCTTGATTTTTTGCTACGGTTTTTAGATAACAAATATCATATTCAAAAGACTCATTCATTGCTGTTCTCCCTGGTACAATTATTTCAGAGTAAATCATTGAAGCGTTTTCATGTACATCAAGTGAAACCTTTTGATAGAATCGGGAATTCTTATAGGGAATAATTTGATCTGGAATAAACTCTAGATAACAATTCTCGCCAACTGTTACATTGACTAGCTGTGTTGCAAAGTTTGAATCCATCTTGTATAGTCTTGTTGCACCTTGGGTAGTAAGATGAGCTACTGCATTATCCGTTAATGAGATATCCATCCTATACCTATCACCCTGTAGTATTCCACCTGATGGGGAAACAATCTGAAGATATGCCATTGATGGAATCTCTGTTTCATAGTAAATAGCACGTTGTGTCAACAAGGGAACCTGAGAACTTTGCTCTTGCACTATTGTTTTGCCGCTATGCGAATCTCTTTTTAATCCAAGTGATAAATATCCTAGCTTTCCAACAGAGCCAACACCAAGCTGCTTTACCTCAGAATCATATGCAAGAATCTCAGTTGGTAGATTATCCGGTGTGAAAAAATCAATATCTTGCATTTTTCCTATCTTTTTAGCTGCTGTGCTTTTGGTGGCTCATCAAACAAGACACTATGCATTATGTGTGATGCTACTTGATCAATTCCCTTGTCTGTTTTGCAATTAACAAAAACATATGGTTTGTTACCTCTTACTGCCTTTGCGTCTTTTTCCATTAATTCCAAGTTTGCGGTTACAAGTGGTGCAAGATCAATTTTGTTTATAACAAGAAGATCAGCAGTCTCGATTCCTAGTCCTCTTTTTCTTGGATACTTGTCGCCTCCAGCCACATCTATTATGTAGATAAAATAGTCTGCCAAGGCTGGACTAAACGTAGTTGTTATGTTGTCCCCGCCGCTTTCTATTATGATAAGGTCAAGCTCTTGATGCTTTGTCTCCATTTCCTCGATTACAGCCAGATTCATTGAAGGATCCTCACGAACTGCAGTATGTGGGCATCCGCCTGTTGCGAGGCCAACTACCAGATTTTCTGGAAGAAGACCTCTTTTTGTTGCTAGATTTAGCCGCATTCTGTTAGCATCCTCTTTTGAAATCACGTCGTTTGAAATTATGCTGACGCTGTATCCACTTGATGCAAGAACTGGAACCACTCTCTCAATTAACATAGTTTTGCCACAGCCTACAGGCCCTCCGATTCCAACTCTTGGTATTCTATTTTGACTCATACAAAATCAAGTGATAAACATCTTTTCAGATAACCTTTCATGAGTAATTTGTACAATGTCAAGCTCTGGCGCAAACTGCCACATCTCAGAAATACTTTTGTTGATATTTTTTTGCACAGTATTTGCAATTTCGCTTTTTAGATCATCTATTATTTTCTGTGCTTCAAAGTGTTCAATTATTCCCATACGTAGTGCAGCCCCTACCATCCCTATTGTAAAACCATAAAGAAGCATTGTTGCGGCATGTTCTTTTTTTACTCCAAGACTGTATGCTGCAATTGCAAAGCATACTGGATACACGCCAGTAGATTCTCCTTTTGTTATAGAATCAGAATAAAGTTTTAGAAACTTGTCATCTTTGAATGATTGTACACACTTGATTAGCTGAATTCCGGATCTTGTTGATGTTTCTCTTATTTCCTTTATTAGCTTCATTGAATATAGCGTTTGATCTGTTTGAATTATTTTTTCAAAGTCATTTTTTGCAATAAAATCATAGGTATTGCACAAGGCAACACAGTCAGCAGGACCAATCTGCTGTTTTAGAAAAATCTTTATCAGCTCACCTAGATCGTTGGCAGTTTTTATTTTTCGATCATGAATTAGGATTTCAAGGCCATTAGAGGTAGCATAAAGACCAGATGGGAAAAACGAGTCAGATAGCTGCATTATTCCAAGCTGCTCAAAAATATCAATGCTCATGTACATCCATTCCTTTTCGTGGAACAAATACTATTTCTTCAATTTTCAGCTCCAAGTTATCTTGGAATTCTGCAAATAAGTTTTTGAATAGTGCAACTTCTGAATCTGCCTGAATTGGAAACATAATAGTTTGAGCGTCAATTGCTATTGGTCTGTGCCTATTGCCTATGATATGGCCAAGTAAAACAAGCGCTTCTGGTTGATTTGAGTTTTGTTTTAATTTAATTGAGAGTACTTTTTCCGGGGTTTGCTCAACTAGAATAAAATTTTCATCTAAACTCAAGACATCACCATGATTTAGTTTTGTGTTGCCATTAAATTCCAGTCCAATGTCTGTTCCTTTGTCTGTGTTTTTTCTTAATCGTTTTTTTTCTAACTCTTGACGAGTTAGATGTAGCCGTTCACACTTTCTCTGCTTGTCTAATGCTTCAAATCTTTTTTTTAACTCGCTATCAGTAAAAACATTTCCAGAAACTTTGGTGATTTTTAACACACTAGTTTGAGTTTGTTGTTGAAAATATATTTTCGTAAAATACACATGATTTTTCAAATTATTAAATACAAGAGCCAGATACTATCTGCGTATGATGCTTACTCCACGTGAAATGGAAAAATTACATATTTTTTTAGCAGCAGAGCTTGCGAGGAAAAGAAAAGCAAGAGGTTTGAAGCTAAATCACCCAGAGGCTGTTGCTATAATATCTGACCATATTTTAGAAGGGGCACGTGATGGCAAGTCAGTATCTGAGCTTATGAGCTCTGGGAGAAAGGTATTGACAAAAGACGATGTGCTGCCAGGTGTTTCAGAGCTAATCCACTCAATTCAGGTTGAGGCAACCTTTGAGGATGGGACAAAGCTTGTCACAGTCCACGATCCAATAGTGTGATGTTTGTGATTCCAGGAGAATACTTTCTTTCAGACAAAGCAATTCTTGCAAACCAGAACAGAAAAACTGTAACAATCAAAGTAAGCAATACTGGTGACAGACCAATACAAGTTGGCTCTCATGCACACTTTTTTGAGGCAAACAAGGCACTATCATTTCCTAGAGAACAATCCTATGGATATCATCTAAACATTCCAGCAGGAACATCAGTTAGATTTGAGCCTGGTGAGACAAAAGAAGTATCATTAACTGAATATGGTGGGAAAAAAATCGTCTTTGGTTTTAGTGGGCTAGTAAATGGTGATCTTGAAAAGAAAAAGTCTGACGCTCTAAAAAAGGCAAAAGAAAAAGGGTTCAAAGGCGCATAAGTTTGGTTCTTGAGATCCCCAGAAAGAGATACGTTGACCTTTTTGGGCCAACTATAGGCGACAGAATAAGGCTTGCAGATACTGGTTTGATAATCGAGATAGAAAAGGATCTTCTAAGATATGGTGATGAGGTCGTTTTTGGTGGTGGAAAAAGTGCAAGAGATGGTATGGGTCAAGCCTCTGGCGTAAAAAGAAATGACTCACTTGATCTTGTGATTACAAATACGATTGTCTTAGATCCGATACTTGGAATTGTTAAAGCTGACATTGGAATTAAAGATGGAAAAATTGTAAAAATTGGAAATGCTGGAAATCCAAACATCATGGATGATATTGACATGATAATTTCATCAAATACTGAAGTAATAGCTGGTGAGCATACAATTTGTACAGCTGGTGCAGTAGATACTCACATCCATTTTATTTCTCCACAACAGACAATCCATGCAATTTGTAATGGAACAACTACAATGATTGGTGGTGGTACTGGACCTGCTGATGGAACAAATGCAACAACATGTACTCCTGGTGCATGGAACATTCAAAGAATGATAGAAGCAGTTGATGAATATCCACTTAATTTTGGATTTTTGGGAAAGGGAAACGACTCTAAAGAAGAGGCGTTAATTGAGCAAATAGAGGCAGGCGCATGTGGGCTAAAGCTTCATGAGGACTGGGGAACAACTCCTGCTACAATTGATGCTGCCCTCAAAGTTGCAGATAAAACAGACACACAAGTTGCAATTCATACAGATACACTAAACGAATGTGGTTATGTTGATGATACCATAGCAGCAATTGCTGGACGCACAATCCACACATATCATACAGAAGGAGCTGGTGGTGGACATGCTCCAGACATTATGAAGATAGCTGGCGAAAAAAATATCCTACCGTCATCTACAAACCCGACAAGACCATTTACCGTAAACACACTAAATGAGCACCTTGACATGATGATGGTTTGCCATCACCTAAATCCATCAGTTCCTGAAGATGTTTCGTTTGCAGAATCTAGAATCAGAGCAGAGACAATAGCAGCAGAAGATGTTTTGCATGACATGGGTGTTCTAAGCATGATGTCATCAGACAGCCAAGCAATGGGAAGAATAGGCGAGGTTGTAACTCGAACCTGGCAGACTGCAGATAAAATGAAAAAGATGGTTGGAAAACTATCCGAAGACACTAATAAAAATGACAACTTTAGAGTAAAGCGCTATCTTGCAAAATATACGATAAACCCTGCAATAACACATGGCATTTCTCAATATGTTGGCTCGTTAGAGTCAGACAAACTTGCAGACATTGTTATCTGGACTCCACAATTTTTTGGAGTAAAGCCAAAGATGATAATCAAAGGCGGCATGATTGCATATTCTCTTATGGGTGACCCAAACGCATCAATTCCTACAACAGAGCCAATCACATATCGTCCAATGTTTGGCGCACTAGGCTCTGCAAAATATTTCACATCATTTACATTTACATCAAAGCTTGCACTAGACAAAGGACTGGAAAGAAAAGTCTCAACAAAAAAGAAGCTGGTACCAGTCAGAAACTGCAGAAAAATTGGAAAAAAAGATATGGTACATAACAACCTTACACCGAAAATAGAAATCGATCCTGAAACCTACGAGGTCAAAGTTGATGGAAAGATTGCCACTGTAAAACCAGCTGACAAACTTGCACTAGCCAGACTATACAATTTGTATTGATCTAAAAACAAGAATCTCGAACTATTTTAGCTAAAAATTAGATTTAAGACTAGTATAACTAATGGATAGGTTTTCATAATATCCTTTTAGCTCTAGGTTCATGGCTGAACGACGCTCAGAGCTGGTACGAAGCCTTTCGCTTCTTGACATAACAATGATAGGAGTAGCTGCCATGATAGGCGGTGCTATCTTCGTTCTTGTTGGGCCAGCAATGAATGAAGCTGGTCCTGCATTAATGGTTGTTTTTGTGATAAATGGCATCATAACATTATTTACTGCATTTGTCTATGCCGAGCTTGGTTCTGCTTTACCAGAAGCTGGTGGTGGATACAAATGGATCAGAGAAGGATTACCACGTCCTAATGCCTTCATAAGCGGTTGGATGGCATGGTTTGCCCACATGATTGCAGGAAGCCTATATGCAGTTGGGTTTGGCTCGTTTTTGGGACACTTTTTAACAATTATTGGCCTTGTACAATTTGCTGGAATTGACAAGCTAATCGCAGTTCTTTCAATTATTTTATTTACCTACATAAACGTCAAAGGGATTTCTGAGACTGGCAAGATAGGAAACGCCGTTACATTTTCTCAGCTAGCAATCATTGGGATTTTGATAGTAGCTGGATTAGTTGCTACCTTTTTTGTTGAACATGATTGGGCTGTCAATTTTGAAGACTTTTTGCCAATGGGTGCAGGAGGGCTGCTTCTTGCTATGGCACTCACATTCATTGCATTTGAAGGATATGAGATAATTGTACAGACAGGCGAAGAGGTAAAAAATCCCAAGAGAAACATACCGCGGGCAATTTTTCTTTCTCTTGCAAGTGTTGTTGGTATTTACATACTTTTTACATTTGTGTTTCTTGGCGGGTTAGACTCACAAAAAATAGGAACTGAAGTATGGAAGTTCATAGGAAGTAACAAGGAGCTTGGAATAGTAAAAGCTGCAGACTATATCATGCCGTTTGGAACCATATTAGTACTTCTTGGTGGATTTGTTTCTACATTATCAGCATTAAACGCTACAACCTTTTCATCAAGTAGAGTAGCATTTGCAATGGGCAGACAATTTAACCTGCCTAAAACTTTTAGTTCAATTCATACAAACTATCGTACTCCATATTTTGCTACAATAATTTCGGGCATCGTAATGATCATAATGGCTGTATCATTACCTCTTGAGCAGATTGCTCTAGCAGCGGGGGTCATGTTTCTTTTCTTATTTATCCAAGTCAACATAGCTGCAATTACAATTAGAAGATTATATGGCTCAAAACTAGATTATGGATTTAAAACTCCATTCTTTCCTCTAATTCCAATAATTGGTGTATTTACACAAATTGGACTTGCAATCTATCTGTTAATTTTTAATCCATTAAGCTGGCTTATTGCAGTTATTTGGATAATGATTGGGTTTATACTTTACAAGATGTACACTGCAAAAAAAGAGATAGAACACTATGCTCCATCAATAATAAATGAGATTCCACAAAAGCGGCAAAATTATAGGATATTAATTCATTATAATGGTAGAACAATTAAAAATCTAGTAAAGATTGGAAATATCATAGCTGGCGCAAATGATGCAGAGATTTCCTACCTTAATGTTGTAAATGTACCAATCCAGCTTCCTCTGTCCTCATCAAGAGAAATTGCTGATAAGGAAGTACATACGCTTGAGAGTCTCAAAAAAGAACTAGGTGATAGCGATTCTACTGGCTATTTGATAAGGCTATCACATGATGTGACAGAGGCTATACTTGCCACAATTGAAGAACAGGGCACCAACCTTCTTGTTATAGACTTTGATGATCTAAAAAATAATAGAAAACTCATGTCACTTGCTACATGTGACATAGTAGGAGTTTTAGTTAGAGACAACTTTGATAATGAAATTTCAAATGTAGTTGTATCATACGATAAAGGAAGACATTGTGATTTGGCATTAGATGTAGCTGACTCTTTTCTAAAATCTCAGGACAGTAAGATACGAATTGTTAGGGCAACTATAGATACTCCAGAAAAAGAGCTCAACGTCATAAACAAAATTAATGAAAAGATGTTTGATCTAGGCTGGCAAAAGATACCATTGGAAAGATTTGATGTCAGGGATGATACACTGGTTCCAAAATTGTTACAGAACTTTAGCACAGACAAGCCTGAATTAATAATGGTAGGAGCTGGAAACCAGTCAGAACAAGCATTTAGTCCAAAAATATTGGAAATAATAACAAAATCAAAAAAGTCATTTTTGGTAATAAGCGACTCAAGATTCTCAGAAATACATGCTAGGTATTTCTGGGACAAAATTGGTCCAAGATTAAAAGAAAACAGATACTTTTACAGGGTTTATAGCTTGATCACAAGATACGCCAAATACATACAACCAAAGCCAAAAAGCTTTAATGACTATTTCAACTAGACCTTTCCAAGCAGTTTGATTGCTTCTTCTCTTGATATTGCGACAAGTGTTTGGGTTTGCATGACTTCTCCTGCATCAATTCCAAGCTTTATTGCATCCTTTTCTGATGGCGCTTCATAAATCCAGACTGCATCATATTTACCCAAAGTCCAGTATGTTCCAATAATTTTCATATCTTTTGGCAGATTCTCAAGGATTGATTTTCCATACTCTGCTGCATCACGTGCCTTTTTCTTGAATTTAATCAAGGCGATAAAAAGCATATAATGTAATTTGTAAATCAGTTACTTAAGATTTCATATCAAAATATGAACTAAATTCTATTTTTAGCTAATTTTTTCTTTAGTTTTGAAATTACAGATACCGGCATTACAAAGTATATTCCAAGATTCAACAGTATAATTCCAATACCATATCCTAGCATCTCTGCTTCTGAATCAATGTCAACATACTGTAGCAATGACAGTGATGATAACAATGGAGTGATTGCAATCTTTACAGTTTCTTTAAACATTGGACTTTGTCTTTCAAGATCAGCTACTGCTGGTGAGAATGAATAGTAGAATGAGTTGAATGCAGTCATAAATGATGTGCCAGATGCAGTTGAGAGTACAGTGTTATCTCTAATTTCTCGCAAGAACTGGACTTGGGGTGCAAGCTCTGAGCCATATGTGGCAGTTGCAATCAAACAGCCACCACCTTCCTCTTCTGTTGAAACACCAGATGCCATACTTTTTGGAATCATTCTAAATATTGTTCCCTCAGAGAGCGACACAATATAGAGAAGACCATCAGGCCCAATCTCCAGATCTGTGATGCAACCAAATCCTGAGCCAAAAACTATCTCATCTAAAGAATCACCTGCGCTTGCTACCTTATCTTGCAATTCTGTATTTTTAAAAACAAATTCGGTTCTGTCAGAATTTAATTCAAATCGGTATAGGTTTCCGTAGATACAGTCAGCAACAAAGACATTGTTTTTGAATTTGTCAAGAGGCTCTGAATTTACAAATGTGATTCCAGTTGGAGCAATTGGTTTTTGCCAGCTAAATTCGGGATCGCTGTACACATAGTCCTCATAGCCTGGCAACAAGGAAAGCTTATCTTGTGTTGCAGGACCCATTATTACCTCCCAGCCGCTGTTAAATTTTGGCAATACTAGATTTACCTCATCAAAGTCATCGTCACCATTTTCTGTATCCCAAAGATTTCCAGTTACAGGATCAACTGCAAGCCCAAAGCTGTTTCGTATTCCCATAGCATAGTATGGTTCCTCTTTATCAACTCGCATAATCACACTAGTATTGTCTGGCTCACCTGTCTTGTGGTTTTGCAGCTTGCCATACCTTCCTGCATCACCTAAAATCAAATACACAGAGTCATCCAAGCCTGTAACCATTGCACCGCCATTGTGATATGGTCTCGTTTGTGGAAGATCCTTTAGAAGAACTGGATTAACTAGCTCACTTCCATTCCATTCGTACTTGTAAACTCTTTTTGCAATGGGTTGTTCACCATCACTTGTTGACTCTGTAAAGTAAAGATGAACTGTAGAACCTACTGTTGTAATGCCAAGCATTCCTTGTTCTCCTGCATTTGTGACACTTACATCAAGGACTGGTTTGTCTTGCAGCTTGCCATCTCGTATTAGTCTGACCTTTCCGTCATGTTTTTGCAAAACCAAAATATCATCTTCAACAAATGCCATTGTTGTTGGACTGGATTCTATGCCAGTAACAAATCGCTCAACTACAAAATCTTGATCTTTTATGGTTGGTATAGAACCGATTGGCTCTCCAAAGGCAAATGCTGGAAAAAGTGAAGCAATACAAAGCGTAAGAACAATTTTTGACATTAAATTGTTAGATGTTTTTTCTTTTTTAATGATTTTGTATTAAAGTCAGTCTTTAGCTAATTTGTGTGACTTTGTGCAAATAGCTAAATAGATTAAACATGGCCTGTCTAATTGGCAATCAGCCAATCATCAAGTAATGTCACAAAATCTCCCACAAAGAGAATGCATACATGATGAGCCAAAAACTGTAAAAATACAATTTTCAAACGAGGCAGAATACTATCTGTGTGATAGCTGTGCAAAGCTAGACATCTTTTCTGTCTAAAGCAGTGTTTAATCACACAAATTATTTATTTTTAAATAAAAAATTAAAAAAATTGAAATTATTAATCAAAGGAAATTGTTACTCTTAAAATTAATTTAATCGTACTAAATCTTTGATACATTTTTTGCATGTGGGCCTTTTGGACCTTCTGCAACTTCAAACGACACTTTATCCCCTTCTCTTAGGTTGCCTTGAACCTCAGTTTTGTGGACAAAAAGGTCGCTACCTGACTCTCTTGCGATAAAGCCGTAGCCCTTTGTGGCGTTGAACCATTTTATGGTACCTTCTTCCATGTTGCTATTGCACACTATTTGTGGTATATAATCGAATGGTATCAAATGTTTGTTAAATGAATCAAAAAATTGGAATAATTGTTTTAGCTATTGGTTTTGTGGCAGGATTCCAAAATTGTTAAAATATTATTATAGGTCATCATCGTTAATTGCATCGTGCATTCTTCGATAAATCGTGATGTGTTAAGCTCAGTTATTGAGAAAGTATTACTGAACATAGGGCTTGAAGTTCATTCTCTAGTTGAAAAAAAATTAAATAAAAATTATTATTATAAATTTTCTGATTGTTATGAAAATCCAGAACCATTGCACACAATACTAAAGGAGCTTTATGGAAACAGCTATGCAGAAATTGCTAAAAAAATAACAGATGAGTTAGACGATGTTACGCTGGATCAAAAACTGAGTAAATTTATTGATGTGATTACATGCAAATAAACGTAGACACACAAAAAAGGAAAAAATTCTTAATTAGTTCGCTAGTGGCCATCGCTTTTAGTTTTGTGCTTACTAATTTATTTGATAAAGACATAGCCAGTATTTTTTCCAATTATGTAAATATTGGTACAAATCTGTTTCTAAGCGTTTTATCTATTTTGATGCTAGTAAAAAATCGTTTTTTAGGAATTCATGGAAAGGCGTGGTTATTGCTTTCCATTGCGACAATATGTTGGCTTGTAGCAGAAATAATTTGGATGGTGTATGAAGTAGATTTTGATGTTATGCCTTTTCCCTCAGAGGCTGACTTTTTTTGGTTTTTAGGATATCCGCTATTTTTTACGTTTTTGCTATTATACATTAGACCGTTAAAAAACGCAGTTTCAAAAAAGATGATAATGGGTTCATCCATAATATCTGTAGCAGTACTTGCATTATCAGTTAGTTTATTACATGAACCAAACATGGTAGCTGATTTTGAAACAATTATCGCGTTTAGCTATCCAATAGCTGATTCTATCTTACTTGTGCCCTGTCTGATTGGAATTTTCTTGTTTTTTTCTGGTAAAGTGAATATTATGTGGACATTTTTTTGTATAGGAATGTGCTCTTTTGTAGTAGCTGATACTACATATGCGTATCTTATTTTAGATGATGCCTTTTACTCTGGCGATATTTCGATGATACTTTACGTTTATGGCTATATATTTTTGACATTTGGTGTCTATGGACACTATAAGATTTTCAATCTAAAAATATCAAAACACGTTAAGGAAAAACATTAGTCGAAATTAAGGCGTCTTTTACTTAAAATGCGTTATTGTATAAAATCCCAGTGATCTGTTGTACAAGGTAGAAAATACAAAACTTGCAAAAAAAGGCAAACTTTCCTATGAGTGGGCAAAAAGCCACATGCAGATTCTTGATAATACCATATCAAGACTAAAAAAATCGCAACCATTCAAGGACATAACTTTGGGATTTTGTCTGCAAATTACAAAGGAAACTGCTGTTTTGTTAATTGGTGCAAAGAAGCTTGGTGCAAGTGTCGCAGCATGCTGTGCAAATCCATTAACTACACAAGACGATATTGCAGCATTTTTGGCCTCACAGGGAATACATGTCTATGCATGGTCAGATGAAACAAAAACAGAATATGATTGGTGTATAGAACAAGTCCTAAAACACAAGCCAAATATTTTGACTGATGATGGTGGAGATCTTAACATAAAAGCCCACAATAAAAAATACAAAGCAATGAAGATTCTTGGCGCAACAGAGGAAACTACAACTGGAGTAAAAAGGCTAAAGGTTCTGGAAAAAAATAATCTTCTTCGCTATCCTGTTATTGTAGTAAATGACGCATACACAAAACACATGTTTGATAACAGATATGGAACTGGTCAGAGCACAGTTGATGGATACCTTCGTGCAATGAACCTTCTATTTGCATCAAAAAGAGTTGTAGTTGTAGGATATGGTTGGGTTGGAAAAGGAGTAGCGGCAAGATGTCATGGCATGGGCTCTAAGATTATAGTAACTGAAGTTGATCCTATCAAGGCACTAGAGGCTCACATGGATGGATTTGAGGTAATGCCAATGAATCAAGCTGCAAGATTAGGTGATATTTTCATTACATGTACTGGAATGACTGGAGTAATTCGCAAAGAGCACATACTACACATGAAGGATGGTGCAATACTTGGAAATGTAGGACATTTTGATGTGGAAATTGATAGTAAGTTTTTGTTGAAAAAATCAAAATCGGTTAGAGCGGTTCGACCTAATCTTGATGAGTGTGTGTTGCAGAATGGGAAGAGATTGTATCTTATCTCAAAAGGAAGGGTTGCAAACTTGATTGCAACTGAAGGTAATCCTCCAGAAATAATGGCTCAATCATTTTCTAATCAACTGCTTTCTATCTTGTACATTCTAAAGAATCACAAAAAGCTGCAAAACAAGGTAATGAAAGTACCACAAGAAATTGACAGACAGGTTGCAGTTGATGCACTAAAAGCAATGGGCGTAAAAACAGACAAGCTTACAAAAGAACAGATTTCTTATATGAATAGCTGGTAAAGTTTTGATTTTAATTATGGTAATATGATTAAAGTTTGATATGTCAACACGAACATTTATGGAATTTGTAAAAAATGATCTTAAACAAATTTCAGCTGATTTGAAAGGTTTTATTGAAGTGTACTATCCAATGTTAAAAGCATCATGGAATCCAGAAAATGAACATGATTTTATCTTGGGTTGGTTCATAGGTAGTAAGGAGCAGGAATACTCTACTTCTTTTTATGAGAAATATGGTCAGAGAATGTATCATGAATTATTATTTGAGATTCAAAGAGAGATTAGTCAGCATAAAAGTGAACTTCACAAAACAATAATAGACTATTTAGATAAGAAAGAAAAATAGAACTAAATTCATGAGCAAAATGTTTGGCACCTCAATTTGTTGTATGGATGGAAGAATTCAAATGCCAATCTATCAATGGTTGCAGACCAACTATGGTGTAAAGTATGTAGATACAATAACAGAGCCAGGAATTGATAAATTATTTTTTAATTCCTCAAAGACAGCTGAAATAAAATCCAAAGCACTAATCTCAATAAATAAGCATAATTCATCTATAATTTTAGTATCTGGACATTTTGACTGTGCCGGAAACCCAATTTCAAAAGAAGATCACATAAAACAAATAAAAAATGCGATTTCAGTGATAAAATCATGGAAACTTTCTGTTAAAGTGGTTGGAGCGTGGATTAATGAGGATTGGAAAGTTATTGAAATTTGAGTCGCTCAATTTATCAATGTAAATATTGTAATTAATTCCATATAATATAGAAAATTTATTTGGAATTCTTTTGAAACCTTAAATACATTTTAAATTTATTTTATTTATTGATACCAGACAAGCTTGACCAAAAAATTCTAAAACATTTGTTAGTGGATGCGCGACAATCCTCAAGACAGCTTGCACTAAAGCTTGGAATATCAACTGTAACCATCATATCAAGACTAAAAAAACTAGAAGCACAAAAGATAATCAAAGGATATACGGCAATACTTGATCACGAAAAACTTGGTTTTAACCTTACTGCAGTTATTGAAGTTGTTGCAAAAAAAGACAGAATTATTGAGATAGAAAATGAGCTTGCAGGAATTGATAATATTTGTGCAGTGTATGATGTTACAGGAACAACAGATACATTCATTGTTGCAAAATTCAAGGGAAGAGACGATCTCAGCGAATTTGTAAAAAAAATATCATCAAAACCAAATGTGGAAAACACCATAACTCATGTTGTTTTAAACACAATCAAAGAAGATTTTAGATTATTTTAGATCAAAATAGCGAGGAACGAGGATTTACGCTTGCCTGGAAGGTTAGGAAGCGTTTGCATTCAAAGCCAAAGGCCTTCCTCTAACTTCGATGCATCACTCTGAGGACAGAATCCACTAGAGTAATCCTCGTCAAAGTATGTTTGCAAAAATAATATTTAAGTTTAAAACAAAACTACTTTGTTTTTATTCAATTTAGTTAAGATTTATCAAATAAATTTTAAGTTTTTACTTATAGTTCTTCATATATTCTGAATGCAAAAAAGTAGTATGGAAAAGATAAAGCAAAAAAAATCAAAATTAGATGTTGATTCAAAGAAAACGATTCATGAGCTAGAAAGTGAAATCTGGCCTGCAACATGAGTGTTGAAAAATGGCTGATGCATATGTTTTGATAAATTGTGATTTGGGACATGAAGAAGAAATCATAGACGATCTTAAACACTTGGAAAATGTAAAGGAAGTTCACGGAACTTTTGGGGCATATGATATAATAGCAAAGGTACATTCACAAAAAAATGAAACACTTCGTGAAACAATAACATGGAAGATAAGAAAACTTCCTCATGTTAGATCAACACTTACTCTTATGGGCATAGAAGGTCAAAATTAGCATAAATTCTGATATTTTTAAACAAAATTATTTTAATGCTTAAAAATAAAGTGTTTAGGCATGAAGAGTGCATTAGCATTACTTGTTTTTGGAGGCATTGTGATTTTAACAATTGTTTTTGCATATTTCACATATGCTAATACAGTTTACTTTTCACTTGTTTTGACAAGCTTTGCTGACGCATAGTAATTCCCAAAAATATCACTAGATATTATCACAATATCTTATTCGTTCGTGTCAGTTCCTGTAATTTCATAATTTTGGTCACCTCTGTTTGCTTTGAGTTCTCCAATATCAACACCTGTGCTTACATCACCAGATTTGGTAGGAAAAACATGCAAGTCTGGTCCATTTGTTACACTAAATTTCTCAAATCGCAAGAAGACGGAATCGCCTGTCTCAATTACATACACTTTACCTTCTGCCTCATTTCCCTTTAATCCTTGAATCTCACCAATCTGTATGAATTTTAGTTCATTATTTGATTGTGAATTTGAAACAAGCTCATCCATTTCTTCAGACAAGAAAGTATCATGTTTTTTTGCTTCATTTAGTATAAGATCGATTGTATGTCCAGACATTTTTGAGACCAAATCTTGCTTTTCCCCCCTTTCCATGACAATAAATTTTGAGTATGTCAAGCCTTCTTGTATTGCATTTAGATCTAAAGAAAGTGTTGATTGATCAAGCGATATCTGAGTATATGAAGGAATTAGTGCATAGTATGATGCGATTGCGGCTGTTGCTATAATAATTCCAGCTACAGTAATTTTTAGTGCGTGAGAATTGTTTGTAAATTCTTTTTTTAGCATTATTGCACAAAAAGTTCCCATGACAATTCCATATACAATGTGCATTTCTAGTGAGCCAATTAAAATCAGATTCATATTTTCGAGTAATTTTTTTGAATCAATGTTTGCCATGGTAGTTACTAGTCCTACCTCATCTGTTGTCTGGGACTCTAGTGCAGGATTCATCATAAACAAGGTTATTGGAACAAAAAATATTGCATAAACTGCTATTGCTGTTACGCCTCCGGCAAATGCACCTTTTCGTAAACTCTTAATGTCAAGTCTTTGATCAAGTCCTGAGCAAAAACAAAATACAGCTCCAATTAGTGCTGCAGTTAACATATGACCTACAAGGCCAAAAATAGTAGCAGAAATGTCTGAAAGTCCGACAGGAATTCCAACCATCTTGTAAAATGTACCAGGTGTTACAGAAAGTTGTGAGTCAATACCAAAAATTATCAAAAATATTGCAAAGCCGCCAACTAATCCCCCAACTGCACCAACTATGGTTCGTTGTAGTTTGGTTATCATTTTTGTCTCAAGTTCGGTAAATTTTTCACTCAATCTATTTTACTCCAAAACTTGAATGTCAAAAAACCATCCAATTATTACAATAACTCCAATTGTAATTACTACATTTGCTAAAATTTTTGTTATATCGTATTTTTGCAAGTATGTTCAGTTATATCCTTGATAGATAATTTTTATTTAACATTATTAACTCTAAATTAAAATGAATTAACCTCACACTTGCAGAGTGATGATTAGGTCGTCTGATAAAATGAGGAATTAGACCTGGGGTATCTGACTGCTATGTTGTTTCATTTTTTACGAATAAAATAGAGCTAAATACATCAAAATCTTCTATTTTTTTCACACATGTTCTCAGGTTATAAGGTCATACCCACTCCTATAAAAGGTACGGTACTATACAGTACTACTATGATTAGATGTGAGTATTGCCCAAGGGGCTTTGTAGAATCCCCAAATGGACTAGTCGAAAAGACTCTCCATGAAATTCTACACGAACCAGAAGTGGTAAACAAATAACGCTTTTGGTTTTTTTTATTGATCCAACTTTTTTATCAATAAAACAACCATTTACTTTACGTGGCTACAAAATCTAAATCAGGTTCAAAATCAAAAACTGCCAAAAAGACAGCAACGCCAGCCAGCCTCATAAAAAAAGTAGAATCCGTATCAACTTCTGCTAAAACGTTATCAAAAGAGATAAAGACAATGACAAAGATTTTTGCAGAAAACCAAAAGGTGCTGATTGCAATAAAAGACATGATTGATACTCTGACAAGCTCTGTTGAACATGTACAAAAGCAATCAAAGCATATCAGCTCACTTGAAGCTGACACAGAAAAGCTATACGAGGGGTTAAGCCAAGTTCGTGCCCAGTCAGGTCTTGTTGCAAGGATAAACTCACAAACTGAAAGACTGCAAGAAAAGCTAAAGAAAATCGAGGCTCAAAAGCTAGAGCCAAAGACAGAAAAGATAATGCAGCAAGTCTCGGATAGCTTTGATTCGATTAAAAACAATACAACAATGATAATGAGAATATCAGACAGGGTAGAGAATCTAAATCATGAGATGCAAGTGGCTATGGCAAAGTCAGAATCAGTTTCAGACATTACAATACAAATTGAGACAGTAAAGCATAATGTAGAGGCAATTGCGCACAGGGCAGGAAGTTTTGGAAACGATATTTTGAATATAAAAAATGAGGTTTCAAGTCTAGCCGAGCTCATAAACAGAGAAGACAAGTCTATTTCAGAAGTACACCAAAAGGCAGACAAGCTATTCCAAGAGATTCAGGGAATTAAAAGTGTCACAAACAAGGCTTCATCAGAAACATCAAAGGATGTGTTAGCCTTGCTAAAGCTATCTGAATTTCAGTCAAATTTACGAATGCAGGCTGAATCCAAGTATGGCGAGATAAAAGACCTAGAGAAGATGGCAACGCAAACTGCAGAAATGATCAACCTCTTTGACAAGCTATCAATTGAGCTGCAAGAAAGCATGCCACTTCCAGTTGAGGTAAGACAGTGGGCAGTATCAAAGGTTCTAGACTGTGCAGATAGATGGGAGATAAGATTTACCGATGTCTTTAATGTATTACAAAATAGTTTGGGTAAAGACTTGTTAAAAGAGACTCTAAGAATTCAGCAGGTGCGAGATATTTTTGGAATTAGGGCAGTTGACGAGATAAGACAAGAGCTTAATATTCAGACATCTTCTGATGCATCATAGGCTCTAAGTTGTTCTCTTCTTTTCTTTAGTACAGCAAAGATTCCCAAAATTGCAGCAATCCAAATTGAGCTAAATATGATATTTAATACGCTGACATACATGTATGGTGTTGCATCCATTACGTTTTCACGTAAAATGACAGCCCTTTCATGTACATCACTCATTCCTGTATGAAATGCAGAGCTGTCTCGCGGAACTGTAGATATTTTTTCAACACTTGCAATCATGACATCAATGTCTTGTGTGATTCTTGCAAAGTTTGTAGAATCAGTTGGAAATATCCATACGGGGTTTTTGTTTTCAGGCAGACGTGACATTACCTTGTCAAGGTTTTCTTTAATTGCATGAAGATCAGCTAGCATTGTGTCCGGTTCTGATGATGATGCTATTCTAAACAAAAGGCCACGTGTTAGATCAAGTGGGTAAACGTCCTTGTGGTATCCATCAAATGCCATAAAGACGCCAAAAATAATTATTCCAAAAATTCCAATCATTGCAAGCTTGTATGTCTTGTTTGCCATTTTTTCTGCCTTTGATATGACCTTAGGATCGCTTGATTTATTTCTTTTAAATCTAGAGTGTGCAAGACTAAGTGAGGCAATATAGAGAAATCCAATAGTTTGAAGCCCAATTATTGGTGCAAAAAAGGCATTGTTTGAGTAAATTGATACTAGGATTCCCATAAGACCATAGATTCCAAAGAATATCTCAAGAAGTGTTGTTTTTGTAAACGGTAGATTGTATGCCTTATCGCGCCAGTCATCGGTATTTTTTATGATTCCATATTTTGGCGTACGTAAAAACTCGTTTTTCTTTCCAAACATTGCATCAAATACAGCTACAGTATTGTTTACTGCCAGCCCTGCTGAATAAATAACCAAGTATGGAAGTGCCTTTGCCTTTGACTTCCAAGATTTTCCATACAAGTCATGTATGAGTAAAAGATATGCGCCAGGTCCTAGCGCAAAGTATGCAGCTATTGTTAGTGCTGGAAGAATGCTAACTACATACAGGTTAATGTCGCCTGCCAATAAAACAGGTAGTGCTAAAAACTGAATTAGCATCAATGGGTATACGATGTGTCTGGTTAGCTGGATAAAGGCTTGAATCTTTGCCTCTGCTGCAATTTTTCTTTTAATTAAAATGTTGCCAAGTAATTTGATGGCACATTGCATTGAGCCTTTTGCCCACCTAAACTGCTGTCTTTTTGCAGCATTCATCTGTACAGGAAGTTCTGCATTTACAACAATATCGGGGATAAACATGCACTTCCATCCCTTCATCTGTGCCCTGTAGCTTAGATCCAAATCTTCAACAAGTGTTGCAGCATGCCATCCGCCTGCATCTTCAATACATTCTCTTCTCCAAATTCCAGCCGTTCCATTAAAGTTCATAAAAAGATTCGAGTTGCTCTTTGCCTGTTGCTCTATTAGAAAGTGAAAGTCAAGGCTTAGCGCCTGGGCCTGTGTTATTGCAGAATAGTTCTCATTTACATGGCCCCATCTTGCCTGAATAAGACCAATGTTTGATTTTGAAAAGTATGGTATTGCCTTTTTTAAAAACCAAGTTGGCGGGATAAAGTCTGCGTCAAATATTGCGACAAATTCCGTGTTTGTAAACTTCATTGCATATTTTAGTGCACCAGCCTTGTACCCTTTTCTTGTGTCACGCCTTACATGAGTTATATCAAATCCATTTTTCTTATAGTGGTTTACCAAGTCGTCTAGAATTGCTACAGTATCGTCATCAGAATCATCAAGGACCATAATTTTCATTTTTTCCTTTGGATAGTCCATTGCACATACTGCATTTACCAGTCGCGCAGCAACATACCTTTCATTGTAAATTGGAAGCTGAACAGTTATTGTAGGTTCGCCAAGTGAAACTAGATCATATTTTTCTCTGCGTCTTCTTGAAAGATATGCCAAGTAGTAAAAATTGCAGGTATATCCTGTTATCAAAACAGCTGCAAGAATGAAAAGATCAAAAACAAATGCTGTAAATGGATTAACTGCCATATTGCCTAGTTTGGCAAATCACTATTCTGTATTTATACTTGCAAGAAAAAACTATCCTTTTTTCTGGAAAATTTTGATTGCTTGTGGAGGACAGACTCCCTCACATGCAAGACAGAATATGCAGTCTGGCTCTCTTGCCATTAGTGGCTTTTTCTCAGATGCTGGATGTCCTGAAGTTTCAAACCACTCATACACATTTACAGGACATGCATCAATACAGGCACCATCTGCAACACAAATATCAAAATCAACTGAAACATACTCTCCCCATACTCCCAATCTTTTGTTATCAGATCCTCGTCCCCATGTCTTGATTGTGTTTCCGTTTGCAGAAACCTTGTATGGTGAGCTTGGTCTCATGTGAGACTTGTATTCAACATCAATTGGTCCAGGCTTTGGTCCATCTAGTGGAGCAACTGCAGGTCCTGCATCTACTTGCTCAACTACAGATTCAATCTTTGGTTTTGGTTTTGCATCTGGAACAATTTTTGCAAGTGGGGTCATCTCTTCTATTTTTACAAATGCATGTTCCTGTGAGATTTTCTCGCTTTTCATAAGGCTTTCAGCCATCTTGTCTGAAAGGATTGTGTTTCGCAGTATGGTGTCAATTACCATCTTTGCATAGTGATCTGCCTTTTTTCTATAGTCTTGTACCCACTGGGTATCACCAAACTTTTCGATTGGAAATATTTGGTATATCATGTCAACTACCTCGCCTGTAACTATCTCAACAGTTACGCTTAGCTCGACTTGCTCGTATCCTTTTGCGTCAGGGTCTGGGCCGTTTTCTTCCTTCCAAGTATATGTTGCGTAAATCCTGTCGGCAAACTTGTCCATCTTGAAGGTGCTTTTCATGCCATCATAGACTGATTGGATTTCTAAAGGATCTTCAAGTTTTATTGGAAGGCGATAAAGTCCCAACTTGTAGCCGTGTAATGGATATACTCCACGCTTTGAAGTAGGAGACTGCATTGTATAGACACGATCTTGCAGTAGGAGTGACATCTGATCTAATTTGCTTCTGGTTCGTTTAAAAATCTTATCTATTCGTCATCTTCAGGACAGGTCAGCTCACGTAATGCTTTGTATTTTTTTTCCATTTTCTCTGCATGTTCTAGAACATTTTCTAGAGTATAGTCTGATTTTGGAAAAAACCATCTTATTGGAACCCAGTGGCCAATTCCATCAAGATCGTGTATCATGCCCTTGTCAGCTTCAACGTTAGTTTTTTCATCAAGCGATCGTTCCCTTACTGTAAGTCCTCGCTTTGTCTTGTCTTCTACGATAAGGTGTGTGTTGTCGTCTTTGATAAAGTAAAATGTTCCTTTTTTTATTACTGGTAAGTCTTGGCTCAACTTATTTTTCGATTGGATTTTTAATCATGTTGCCCCATTCGGTCCATGAACCGTCATAGTTTACAACATTTTGATAGCCAAGCAAATATTTTAAAACAAACCAAGTGTGCGATGATCTTTCCCCAATTCTACAGTAGCAGATGATGTTTTTGTCAGGGGTTGCTCCTTTTTCTGAATAAATTTTCTTTAGGTCTTCGACTGTCTTGAATGTTCCATTTTCGTCATTTACTGCAGTTGCCCATGGAATGTTTTTTGCGCCAGGTATATGTCCCCCTCTTTGCGCATGCTCCATTGGATATTCAGGAGGAGCAGTTATCTCACCTGTAAACTCTTTTGGGGAGCGGACATCAATCATAACAATGCTTGATTTTCCAAGCGATCCTCTGACGTTGTCAAGATATGCACGTATTTTTTCATCAGGTCTTTGAGCTGAATACTGTGTTTGAGGGACTTTGGGTTCTTCTGTTGTATATTCCCGCTTTTCTAGCTCCCATTTTTTCCTTCCGCCGTTCATAATTTTGATGTTTTTGTGGCCATAATACTTGAAAACCCAAAACACAAAGGCTGCAAACCAGTTGTTAAAATCTCCATAAAGAATTACTTCAGAGTCTGGAGTTATTCCATTTTTTGACATTAGCTTCTCAAACTGATCCTTGTTTACTATATCGCGAGTAACTGGATCATTTACATCACGTTTCCACCAAATCAGGCTAGCCCCATTGATGTGGCCCTTTCTGTATCCGTTTTCTGGATCATAGTCGACTTCGACTAGTCTTCTTTTTTCGTTTGATGTATTTTTTGCAACCCAGTCTGTTTCAACAAGTACTTCTGGATGTGCGTAATCCATACAAGTAACAATTGTTGTTGCTTCATACTTAATTGTTTGTCTTAATTATAAAACCATGATTTTTAAAGAAAGAACTACACAGAGAATTGTTTGAAACTAAACTCTGTAGCAGTGGTAAGCAAGTTTGGCTCAAAGGAAGCAGAGGATGCTGCAAAAAAGGTTGCAAAAAAATTGCTTGCAAAAAAAGCCAAGGTCTTTACCATTGCACCTGTTGTAGTGGATGGTGCAAAACAGATAGAGTCAACAGACCAGCTACAAGATGAGAGACTAGACCTAGCAGTTACACTAGGTGGAGACGGAACAACGCTTCGAACCTTTAGAAATCTTGCAAACGAGGTACCACTTTTAACAATAAATGTTGGTGGCAATAGAGGGATTCTTTCTGAAATAACCCTAGATCAGGTAGATACGGCAATAGAACAAATTATTTCTGATAAGGTATGGCTTGACAAGAGAACAAGAGTTGTAGCATCATGTAATAAAGAAGAGTTTGCACCAGCCCTAAATGAGATTTATCTCAACAGACAAAACCTCACAAAGACATCAGAGTTTGAGATAAAGTTTCAAAATGACACAGTAAAACAAAAGATGGATGGCATAATTGTTTCAACTCCAAGCGGCTCAACAGGCCACTCTCATTCACTAGGCGGGCCTATTTTGCATGAAAGCCTTGATGTTTTGATAATAACCCCAGTTGCACCTGTTCGTGGCCTACCATCAATTGTAGTGCCAGATGAGAAAATAGAGATAATTTGCTCCCATGACTGCAATATAGTTATGGATGCACAAGTGATAAAGTCAGCTGGCTTTGGCGAACCCATTACAATAAAGAAATACAAAAAGCCTGCAGTCTTTGTCAGACTAAAAAAGCAAGGCCTAAGACAGATGAGCAAGCTTGGATTTTAAAATACTAGATGCAAGTGCGTTTTATGCAGGAATTCCTTTTGGCTCTTCAAGCAAATATTATACCACTTCATTGATTTTTGAGGAAGTAAAGCACATCAAAAAAAGCCACGATGCATTAGGAGTATTGCTTGAAACAAAAAGACTCGAAGTAAGGGATCCAAAAAATGATTCTACCAGTTTTGTAATAAATAGCGCAAAAAAAAGTGGTGACTATGATGAGCTATCAAAGGAAGATATCTCATCTATTGCATTATGCTATGAGCTAAAAGGGGAGCTGATAACAGATGACTTTGCAGCCTCTAATGTTGCAAAAAACCTAGGCCTTACAGTAACACCAATTATGACTTCTGGCATTAAAACTAGGGGTGTTTGGGTTCATTATTGCCCTGCATGCAAAAAGAGTTTTTCAAACGCAACTGTTTGCTCTTTGTGTGGAAACAAGCTTCAGAAAAAACTCAAGCCATCATAGTCTAGTCATGTAGTGTTTTTTGGTTAGAGCTTTTCAAAAACTTACTTTTGCTTTCAAGCATTTCTTTTATTTTTTTTGCACGCTCTTTTCCTAGTCCCTCGACTTTAGAGAGTTCAACAGATGATGCAGATAATACCCGAAGTGGAGTACCAAACTTTTCAAGCATTCTAGTCGCTAGTTTTTCTCCAACTCCAGGCAAGCTACATAAAACTGATAGTTGTTGTCGCTGCAGGTCACTTGATTTTTTTATTTTTTTAAGAAATGGTCCTTTTTGTGCTTCCTTTCTTGATGACATTGACACTAGCAGCTTTGCGGTGTGTGTGGCGTTTGGTGTGGGAATTACTGGAATCCTAAAATCAATCGCTATTGATGATATTGCGCCATAAAAAACAAGTGGATTTTCTGTAAATTCTTCAATTTCATCAACGTTACCTTCCATTAAAATCACAGGATGTTGAAAATGTTCTCGTAACCTGTTACATTGATCAAATAGTCTTCCATCAAAGATTGATGATATCAAATCACGAATGCTTTTTCTTTCTACAACTATTTCTGGCGCTACTATATAGTCGCCAACTGGAAGAGTTTTGATTTCAATATTGACTCCAACAGCTTTGAGTAAATCAGGAATGCCACTTTTTTTTTCTCTTTCATCTACAATAATTCTTAGCTGATCTATTTTCACAAAACAAATTTGTTTTATTTGTTAATATTCTATTTGGGAAGATTTGTTTTTGGAGGAGCAACACCAGTTGTTGCATTTTTTATCATCTCATTTATTTTTGTTTCCTGCTCTGTGATGGATTGTTTTACACGCTCTTCTTGCTTTGCCAAAACAGTTGCCCTTGTCTTTGCAAGCTCGTTTCGTTCCTCAAGTTCATCAATTAGTGTCTTTTTTGTAGACTTTACCATAATCGAGCCTACAAACTTGTAGACAGTCTCATCATCGCCAGCCTTTTTTAGCTCCTCAAGTGCCTTGTTTGATTCGTGTTGATCAAGATCTAGCTGTTGCTTTTGAGCCAAAATTGCCTGGAGGTTTTGCTGTGCCTGCTGTAGTTTGGCAAGTTGTTCTTGCAGCCAAGGAGGAATTTGCTGACCAGATGACATTTAGAAGCTAAGCTTGTTGTTTTCTTATATCTTTACCGATTCAATAGAGTCATGGCTTGCCTGAATCAGTCTAAGAGTAGAGTTTAGGTTAGCACGCAAGTGAGTGATTTGTTTTGCTTCAATGTCTATTGTAATTTTTTTGTTAAACGAGATTTTTGTTTTTGTTGGGTTTTCTGGATAAAATTTGTTGTCTATCTTTATTGAATCAAATATTGCTTTAGATTTTTCTTTTGCATAGATTTCTATTTTAGCATTATAGCTGTACGTCATAGGCAGATCCTGCAATCTTGAATCCACATTTCTTGCAGTACCATATTCCTACTGCCTTTCTCACAAATTTGACAGAGCCGCAGTCAGGACATTTTCTTTTTGCCTTTAAGAGCACGTGTACCTGTGTATACTGCTTTCGTGGCTTTAGACCATATTTTGCTCCAAGCCCTTTGAGTGATGAACCTTTTGCCATGTCTAACCTTTTGTCTGTTTAAGTTTCTCCCTAATTTTTGTTGCGGCCGATGCTGAAATGTCGGCACATTTTAAGAGTTGCTCAACAGTAAAACCATCATTGCCACCTTTTTGGATGGCACATATCTTGCCATCAGAGTTTGTTGTAATTGTTATTCTTGCATCAATACAGTCCCATTCTTCTGCATTTGGATCTACAAGTATGTGCTCGCCAATTCTTCCCATTGTTACAGAGACAGGAATTGTAGTTATTGGCGGATCTGACTCGTGTCCCTCAACAAGTACTGGCGCCTCGTTTTGGATTTCCCACTTTGGTACATTGCATGAAAGAATTGCTGCAGTTGTTGCATAAGAGCACGCATCAAACAAGTTTCCATCATGATCAACTACGCTGTTATCTGCAAATATTCCAATCACAGACTTGTCTTTTTCTAGTACAAGCTGAGACATGTCAATCATTCCGCTTTCTCTAATTCCTCGGTCAACGACTCTTGCAAGCTCTATAACATCCTCTCCTGGAGGACCTGGTTCAACATCAGGATGAGCTATTGGCAGGACCTCGGCTGTACAGATAAAGATGCCCTTGTCTCCAAGGTCTGGAAATGGTTTGTCTGGTTGAATTTTAACGCCTGTCACGATCTCAGTATCTCCTAGTCGTACACGTGCAGAGCCATTTGCCTTTGGAATTACGCCTGTTTCTATTGATAGTGGTCGCGATTGGTCAAATGATCGTCCGTCTATTCTCTTTCCTCGAGCTAAAAGATCAACTATCTCTTTTCTTTTTAGCTCATCAAGTACTGATGCCATTTACTGGTCACCACCGTTCTCAAAAAATTTGTCAGTTAGTGCCTTTTTTTGAATCTGGTAGACTAGCTTACAACCGTCTATTGCGGTTTCAATACATTTTTTGTATTCATCGCGTGTTAAAACTCCATCAAGCTGAAGCAGTGTTACTTTGTTAAGATTTGGCATATATGCAACTGGCATGTCTGCTTGTCCTGCCTGGTCTTCCTCATTATTTACATCTAGGATAATTGTATCAGCTACCTTTCCTGCAGCACATGCACAAACCATATCTCTCATTGGGATTCCTGCGTCTGCCAATGCAACAGATGCCGCATCGATTGCAGCACATCTTGAACCGCCATCTGCTTGAAGTACTTCGATAAATACATCAACTACGGTTCTTGGAAATTTTTCTAACATTAGTGATGGTTGCAGTGCCTCTTTGATTACTTTGGAAATTTCGATTTCTCTTCTTGAAGGCGCTGGATTTTTTCTTTCTGTTACAGAAAACGGTGACATGTGGTATCTGCAGCGTATAATTCCAGTATCTGTGTTTGACATGTGTTTTGGATGCACGTCTCTTGGTCCAAAAACTCCTGCAATTATTTTATTGTCTCCAAATTCAATATATGCGGAGCCATCAGCGTTTTTTAAAACGCCTGCCTTTATCATTATTCTTCTTGGTTCGGTGACTTTTCTTCCATCACATCTTATTCCATTTTTATCTAATAGTACTAGCGTACTTTCTCTTCCGCCCATAACAATTACCTTGATTCCAACATTTCTTTGACTTTGTCAGTTAGATTAGCCATATGCGCCTGTTCCTCAATCATTCGAATTGCCTTTATGGCCTTTAATAACCCATTTGAATCCTCACATGAGACAACAATCAAACCGTTTTGTCCAATTGTGATAACAGCATTTGTTGCCATCTCAATTGTCTGAATCATGCTTCCACGTTTTCCAATAAGGCGTGGAACTTTGCTTGGTGAAATTTTTATCAGCGTGCCAGATTCAATTTTGCCAAGTTCCCGGTCTGCAATTGTGATTAATGGATCCCTTGTTCTATCAAAATTTACAATTCTTGCTGCGATTAAATCTCCTTTAGCTAGCTTTGTTGATAGCTCATCTGCATGTGCAGAAAAATCCCGCCCAAAAACATCTGCTGCTGGAAGAATTCCCACATAGCACGAGTTTATGTCAACTTCCCATGAGAGTGATGTATGTGAAACTACTTTACCAATTACCAAATCACTGCTTTTTGGAATATACATTCCTGTTAATGGAATAACTCTAACAGTGTCCTCACTTATTTCAGAAATTCCTATAACCGTGGCTATAATTCGGTTTCCATCCAAGGTAACGTTTTGATCTGGTCTGTAAGGGCCTGTTGTTATTACATCGCCTGGTATGACATATCTTTTTTTATCATCTTGCATTATCTTGCAACCTCAACTGAAGCTGTGCCTTTAGTTATAGAACCCAATCTATCTATCACAGTCGGTCTTGCCGCGGCAGGTATTTCTAGTATTGCTTTTAAGGATCCATTACTTTGCCATTCTTCTTTTTTTAAATTACCAGTTGATTTTAAAACAGAATAAGATTGTGCAGCATATTGAGCTGGGACAGTAATTTCCAAAGTAAGATTTTCTGACTTTAAGGGAATTATTGTCCTTATTTTTTCAACAATGTCTTTTGTCTGCTCTTCAGTATTTTTGTGTGGATCAATTGATACTCGCGCATCATCTAGTGCTTGCTCTATTCTAAGTGGAGGGTGCGGGAGGTGTGAGCGCGGATCAACATATGTTTTAGCAATAAACTCGACTATCTGTTTTCTTTTTTCTGAGATCATCTTTCGTCGCTGTTCAGTTGTTAGGTTTAGCTCACCTTTTTGGAGAATTCGTTCCATGATTGTAGTTGTGTCTTGTGTTTTGAATGCCTTGAGTAGTTTTTCTGTAGAAGCACGTGTGCCTTTGCTAGAGTCAGAGTAAACTTCATCTGAAACAAGAACAGACGATACATCCTTTCTTTTTCCAAGTTTATACTCTAGGGCAGGATCAGGCTTTACTAAAATCTCAAATTTCTCGCCTTCAAATGAATATCTGACAACTGTTACTTTATCTGTCATTAGTCAGGATTAGGTAAGAAACTTTTGTATTTATTTGTGCATTATACCTCGCTAGATTTTTATTTGGACTTTAGAGTTTTTGATAAATATTGTATTCTTTGGAAGTTTTAAGTCAAGATAAGCAGCGAATATCAGTCAAGCTGAAAAACATACCGCTACAGTATGCAAATGCGTTAAGACGAATTTGCTTAAACGGAGTACCTGTGTTTGCAATTGATACAGCAGACATTATCGAAAATTCTTCGGTTCTTGCAGATGAGGGAGTTGCTCACAGACTAGGCATGATTCCATTAAAGACAGATCTTACAAAGTTTGTCGAGCCATCAAAGTGTGAATGCCATAGCCAGACAGGATGTTCAAATTGTAGAGTGATGCTAATGATTGATTCTGGAGATACAGATACAACAAGGACTGTAATGTCAGCTGAGATTACTTCAGAAGATGATACAGTAAAGCCAGTATCTGACAAGATACCAATAGTTCAGATTGCTCCAGGCCAGAAAATCAAAATTGAAGCTTATGCAAGGTTAGGTCGTGGAATCGAACATGCAAAGTGGAATGCATCAAACATAGCTACACTTACTCCAACTGACAAAGAAGACGAACATGTTTTAACAGTTGAAACTACTGGAGCCTTGTCTCCAGAACACATACTTGTTGAGGGAGTAAATGAATTATCAAAGCGTCTTGAAGATTTCAAGATACTTTTGGCCGAACTAAAATAAGCATAACATATTATATTTGGGTCTAAAAAGCAATTATCCAAATGACTAAGCCAATAGTTTTACACATGGCACGGGATCTTAAACATGCATCAACAAAAAATGATGCACCTATCTGGTCAAAGATGGCCGAGCTTGCCTTAAAGCCTTCATCCGTATGTCGCTCAATTAATGTGAAAAAGATTAATGCGTTTACAAAAGATGGCGATGTGATATTTCATCCAGGCAAAATTCTTGGCATGGGAACTATATCCCATAAGATAACTGCAGCCTCGTTTTCAATATCAAATGTTGCAGCAAAAAAGATCACAGAAGCTGGTGGTAAAATTATTAGCTATAAAGAAATTATTGAAAAATTTCCTACAGGAAAGGGAGTAAGAATCCTTGGCTAAAGAAAAACAAAGTGCGCAAAAAAGTAAAACCGTAGTTGAAAGTACAAAGCACGTAATAGTCGACGCTACAAATCACATTGCAGGAAGGCTTTGCTCACATGTTGCAAAATTGTTGCTTGATGGCAACAGAGTATCTATTGTAAATTGTGAGAACATTATGATCAGTGGCAGTAAGCGAAGCATAATGGAAGAATACAAAAAGTTTCTAGAGATTTCAAGTATCATAAATCCAAAGTTTGGCCCATATCACCCACGAAGGCCAGATACCATAATCAGCAAGATGGTAAGAGGAATGCTGCCGCGTAAAAAGTCAAGTGGCCAGTCTGCATTCAAGCGTCTCCGAGCACATATTGGTGTTCCAAGTGAGCTAAAAGGCCTTAATAAGATTCAGTTTGATGATGCAAAGATAACAAGGTCTGTATCAAATTATACTACGATGACAGAGCTTAGCCAAAATGTAGGGTGGACTAGATGACTACAAAGACCGAAATTTACTTTGCCACAAGAAAAACTTCCAGAGCCCATGTGTTTATCTCAAAAGGATCAGGAAAGGTTAGAGTCAACAACGTACCTGTAGAGATGGTTCAGCAAGAGACAGCAAGGGAGGTTATTTTATCACCACTTGAGGTTTCAGGCGATGTTAGAAACAAGGTGGATATTTCTGTCAGGGTCAAGGGCGGCGGTTTTATGGGACAAGCAAGTGCTGCAGCTACTGCAATATCTAGAGCTCTCATAGGCTTTACAAAGTCAAGAAAAGAGCCAAAGGATCATCCACTCTCAAAGTCTGTAAGAGAAGATATTAAAAAAAGAATTAACGAGTTTGACAAGCATTTGATTAGTGGCGATGCAAGAAGAAAGGAACCAAAGAAATTTGGTGGGCCTGGGGCAAGAAGAAGAAAGCAAAAGTCATACCGTTAGAACGTGAAAGCGGTAATTTTAGCAGGTGGCAAGGGTACAAGAGGAAAGCCCTACACAGATTTTTTCCCAAAGGCCATGATTCCAATAAATGGCAAGCCGCTGATTCACTATATCATAGATTACATAGGCTCATTCAAGTTCATAGATGAGATTCTCATAGTTTCTGATTTTAGGGGCCTTGGAGGACAAATACAAAACTATCTTGAAAATATTGCATTTAGAAAAAAGATCACCTTTGTCCAAGACTCTCAAAGCGGAACTGCAGGGGATCTCATCCATGTTTCAAAAAAACTACGAGGAACAAACGAGTTTTTGCTGTGGTTTGTAGATAATCTGTGTGCCGTTGATCTTGGAAAAATGCTTCAAAAGTTCAAAGAAAAAAAGAGTCTTGTTTGCATTGCAACAAGAAATACACGAAAAGAAGAGACAGGCTTTGCAATAGTAAAAGATGGAATCATACAAGAGTTTAGAGAAAAACCCATAATCAATCTGCAAATGTCAGAATGTCTTGGTATTTACATTTTGGATACCAAAGTGCTGAGCAAGAGAAAAACAAACAAGACAAATAATCTGTCCTATGATGTTTTACAAAAGCTATCAAAAAATGGTAAAATTAGTTCCTTTGATATTGGCAAAAAATACTGGTTTGACATAGAATCGCCAGTAATAGTAGAACGCAATGAGTCTTTTGTCAATCAAATCATAAAAGAGATGGAGTCATAACGCGTTTTTCATAATTAGAAATTTTGTTCTCATATTCTAGTGTCATTGCTATATCATCTAACCCTTTTAGGAGGATCTGTTTTCTGTGATCATCAATATCAAACGAAATTGTTTTTGTTGAAGTTTTAATTTTTTGAGCTTCTAAATCCACCTCAATTTCACCACTTGTTTGAAATAGTTCGTCTATGGTTTTAGAGTCAAGCTTTACTGGCAAAATGCCATTTTTGAAACAGTTGCTATAAAAAATATCAGCAAATGATGGGGCGATGATTACAAAAAATCCATAGTCTTTTAGCGCCCAAACTGCGTGTTCCCGCGATGAACCACAGCCAAAGTTATCTCTTGTGATTAGAATTTTAGAGTTTTTGTATTTTGGATCATTTAAGATAAAATCTTGAATTGGCTTTCCGTTACTATCAAATCGCCAGTTATAGAATAGAAATTTTCCAAAGCCTGTTTTATGGATTAGTTTTAAGAACTGTTTTGGTACGATTTGATCCGTATCTACGTTTACCTCGTCAAAGGGCGTGACAATGCTCTTGATTTTCTTAAAAGGCTCCATTAGTTTAACTCCATCTCACGAACATCAACAAAGTGTCCTTTTATTGCAGCAGCAGCTGCCATTATAGGACTTACTAGATGGGTACGTCCACCTGTGCCTTGTCTTCCCTCAAAATTTCTATTTGATGTGCTTGCACATCGCTCCCCAGATGCTAAAATGTCAGGATTCATGCCAAGACACATGCTACATCCTGATTCCCGCCACTCAAAGTTTGCATCTTTGAAAATTTTATCAAGACCCATTTCTTCGGCCTGTTTTTTTACCATTTGTGATCCTGGCACTACCATTGCACGAACCTTTGAGGCGACCTTTTTTCCTTTTATGACATTTGAGGCCTCGATTAGATCTTCGATTCGTGAATTTGTGCAAGAGCCGATAAAGACACGGTCAATTTCAATGTCTGTCATTTGGGTTCCAGCTTTGAGGTTCATGTATTGTAGTGCCTTTTCTGCTGCCTTTCTTTGATCCTCGTTTCCTTTTGCATACTCTTCAGGAAAAGGCACAGATTCGGTAACATCACATACCATGGCAGGATTTGTCCCCCAGCTTACTTGCGGTGCAATACTACCTGCATCAATTGTAAAGCTCTTTGCAAAAGAAGTATTAGAGTCTGTGTAAAGTGTTTCTTGCCACTTGCTTACCAATTCATCATAGTTTTTTGGAGTAAATTTTCGTCCTCGAAGATAATCAAATGTTTTTTGATCAGGTGCCACAAGTCCTGCCCTAGCTCCTGCCTCAATTGACATGTTACAGATTGTCATTCTTTGCTCCATGGTTAAATCAGAAATTGCCTCGCCACGATATTCTACTACGGTGCCAGTGCCACCATCGGTACCTATGTGTCTAATTATTGAAAGGATGATGTCCTTTGCAGTAATTGTGCGTGGATTTTTTCTTTTTCCAACTACCTTGATTTCAAAGGGTTTTGGTTTTTCCATACGTATTGTTTGTGTGGCCAAAACATGTTCTACCTCGCTTGTTCCTATTCCAAATGCAAGTGCGCCAAATGCGCCATGTGTTGATGTGTGACTGTCTCCACACACTATTGTAGTACCTGGCAATGTTATTCCAAGCTGTGGGCCAATTACATGTACTATTCCCTGATATGGGCTCTTGATGTCAAATAGCTGTATTCCAAAGTCTTGACAGTTTTTTTCCAGAGTTTTTATTTGAAGTCCAGATATTTGGTCCACTATTGGTAATGAACGGTCGCTTGTTGGAACGTTGTGATCCATTGTAGCAATTGTAAGGTCAGGCCGCCTTACTCCCCTTTTGTTTAGTCTAAGACCCTCAAATGCTTGAGGCGAGGTAACTTCATGAACCAAGTGACGATCAATGTAGAGTATTGATGGGCCGTCATCTCTTTCCACTACAACGTGGGAATCCCATATCTTTTCAAATAGTGTCTGTGGCATTTTAGATTACGGTTTGTATTTGAACAGCCCACCAGCTGCAATTATTTTTCCAATTAATTCAGAGAATGGCCGCATCTTGTATTCTCTGTTTTTTGTCAAATTCTTTATTGTATTTTTTTCAATGTTTAGTTCAAGTTGGTCACCATTTGAGATGTTTTTGTATGCATCTTCACCAATTTCAATTGGCAAGAGAAATGCACCATCAACTGCGTTTCTATAAAAAATTCTTGCAAATGAAAGTGCCAAGACTGCCTTTATTCCAGAGTATGATAGTGCGATTGGTGCGTGTTCCCTTGATGAACCACATCCAAAGTTTTTTCCTGCAACGATAAAGTCGCCATCCTTTACTTTGGAATGAAAGTCTGGATCAAGTCCTTCCATTGCGTGCTTTGCAAGCTCATCATAATCATGAAGCTTGAGATATGTCCCTGGAAGGATTACATCTGTGTCAATGTTGTCTTTATCATATTTTATTGCGTTGCCTTTCAATTCAAATCCCTTGGGTCTGTAATTTTTCCTGTAACTGCAGATGCAGCTGCAACTAGTGGAGATGCCAAGTATGTTTTTGATTCAATGTGTCCCATTCTTCCAGGAAAGTTTCTGTTGGTAGTACTGACACAGACTTCATCTTTTGCCAACACTCCCATATGAGCACCGCAACATGCCCCACATGTTGGTGGCCCTATGGTTACTCCGGCATCAAGAAATATGCTCACTAGTCCCTCATCTAGTGCCTTTTTGTAGATAGAGATTGCAGCCGGCAAAATTTCTGTTCTAATCTTGACTTTTCTTCCTTTGAGTATCTTTGCAACTGCGCGTAAATCTTCAAGCTTTGCGCCAGTACAAGAGCCAATGTATGCCTTGTCAAGCTCGATTGAAGATACATCCCTTGCAGCAGCTACGTTTTCTGGCGAGTATGGCTTTGCAACGAGTGGTTCTATGTCAGATGCCTCATATTCAAAAGTCTTGGCGTATTCGCAATTTGGATCATCATATACTTGAGTATAGTTTTTTGCGCCACGAGCCCCGAGATAATCAAAAATCTTTTGATCAGGTGCAATTATTCCATTTTTTGCACCAGCCTCAGTAGTCATGTTAGTTAGTGTAAGACGTTCTTCAACTGACATCTCAGTTATTCCAGTACCGCCAAACTGCATTGCCCTATATGCACAACCATCTGTACCAATATCTCCAATTATACGTAAAATGAAATCCTTTGCCATCACATGTTCTGAAAGTTTGCCATTGAGCTTAAAATAAAAAGTCTCAGGAACTTTGAACCAGATTTTTCCATTCAACAAAACATATGCCACATCTGTATGTCCCAGCCCACATGCAAATGCACCTAATGCACCTGTAGTGTTTGTATGTGAGTCTCCACCGACATATACCTCTCCTGGCAACACCATTGCCTCTTCATGAGACAATGTGTGGCATATTCCGTACTGTCCCATACCATATTTGAAGTGCTTTTCAATTCCATACTTTTTTGTAAATTTTGATAATTTTACAATGTTTTCTGCAGAAACCTTTTCTGCTGATGGAACAAAATGATCTTCTGCAACCCAAACTTTTGTTGGATTCCAGAGTCTATCTACAGAAATTCCTTGTTTTTCTAATTTTTCAAATACCTTAATGACTCCTGGCCCTGAGACATCATGTATCATTGCCTTGTCTACATTTGCAAATACAACATCATCTGGTGAAACGCTATTTTTTCCTGATGAGCGTGCAAGTATTTTTTCAGTAATATTCATGCACGCAAAGGCTTGTTTTACGGATTAAAAGCTTTTCAGAAGGATAAAAAACAAGAATGTTTCTAGCGATGATATGTCCTTAATGGTTCTTCCAGTAAAGGCAAGAAAAGAAGAAGGAAGATTTGATCTTTTTGATACCATTCTAAGATGTGTGGCAGAGAGCAAAATTACGATTGAAAATGGCGATATTGTGGTAATTTCAAGCAAATACATCTCAAATTCGCAGGGAAGGCTAGTTGACTCTCAAAATATCACAGCCTCAAAAAAGGCAGTTTCTCTTGCAAAAAAATTTCATATGGAGCCAAAAATAGCAGAGATAATTCTAAGAGAGTCTGATGTAATTTTTGGCGGAGTTGCCGGCTTTGTTATCACATCTGCCGATAATATTCTAGCCCCAAATGCAGGAATCGACAAGTCAAATGTAAAAAAAGGCAAGGTGGTTCTTTATCCAAACGAGCCTTATCTAATTGCAGAACAACTAAGACGCAAGTTTTTCCTAGAAGCCTCTGTCCATGTTGGGGTGATAATTATTGATAGCAGATTAATGCCATCACGTGTTGGAACTACTGGAGTAGCCATTGCATGTGCAGGTATTGAACCAGTCAGTGACAGACGGGCGGAAAAAGATCTTGATGGAAATCCATTAAAGGTTACATTTCAAGCAGTCGCAGACAACTTGGCATCTATTGCAAATCACAAAATGGGCGAGGGTTCAGAGTCGCAGCCTTTTGCAATAATTAAAAATTCTGGTGCAAAAATTACTGATAGAAAAATAAGTAAAAACGAAATGGCAATCTCACATGATCAATGTGTTTACATTCGAGGCCTGACAAAATCCAACTAGCCCAGCAAAAATTCTTTGACATTAATTTGCCCAGTTTGAGGCAAAGCTGATTTAAATATTGGTCTCTTTGAGGCCAGATTAATGGTAGAATATCTGACTAGATATCCAAAAACAATATTATTTCTTGATGGTTTTAAAGAAAAAATTCACATCGATGGTAAAACTGGCGTAGAGCAGCTTACAGTAGTTGTAAAAAAGAACGTCGATGAATTATTGAAGATTTTTTCAAATGAAGGTTTTACCAAGGTCAAATTTGAACACAAGATGCCTTTTCAGATAGGCAATGGTCTTTCCTTAAAGCTAAAAAAACCATGGGAGATGCATGTCAGGCTACTTGACATGAAAAAGGGCCTTGTTGCAATACAGGCAGAAGTTGAAGTTTCTAGAGATTATCTTCAGCATCTCTTTTCGCAGCGCACTCCTGTGATATATGAAATAGAATCACTTTTAAGAAAACATCAAATTGACTATAAAATTTGGAACGATAAATTCAAAAAATATGTTCATACTGTCTTTGATAATTACAAGATCAAACTAGCAACTCCAAACATACCTGTTTTTGCATGGAAACCGATGGTTTTTATGATAGGAACTGTTGGAGTGTTTTATCTGTGGAAATATCTTAACACGATTTAAAACAAAAATCTATCAAGCTTTAATTAGAATTTTCTAGTTTTTGATATGATGAGCCAAGAACCAGTAGCTCAGCTGAGATATTACGGAATTTCGCCTTGGGAAATAGAAGTAGTATATGGAATATTCAATGGAAGATTTTTAGTAAAACAGACAGAGCTTGAAAATTTTGATTCTGATTTTGTTAGTATGTTAAATATCGATATTCCAGTTGCGTTTAATGATGAATTTTTCAAGTGGTTTGAATTTAGAAGATGGGATAAAGTAAAGGCAATACTAAAAGAAATGAAAAGAAGGCGTGGGCAAAAAAATGCATTAAAGATTGATCTTTGCTTTTCAAGTGTGCCAAAAATTAGATTCATCGCAGATGCAGATGATCGTGACTGGTTCAATAACTCGCTAGAAAAGATAGACTTTGTTTTAGAATTGCTCCCATACCATCTTGATCCAACAAAGCTGCCCGATGAGGTTACAGAGATAATTTACAAATTTGATGCAAATGCTGCAAGATGGAGACTAAACACAGCCTTTGTAGATGATAAAAAATTTGTCTTTACAGGAAATGCTTGGAAGCTAATTATTTGAGATCCTTTTCTAGTGGCTCAACTAACGAATGAAGCTCTTTGTATTTTGTCTCTAAAAATTCCAGTGCTTCTTTGAGTTTTTTTGATTTTCCATACTTGTATCTTATAAGCTCACGATGATGCCAAAAATTTTTTCCATTTTCTACTGAAATTGTTGTAAAATAGTCAGGACCTTTCATGTTGTCAGGAATTTTTATGTTGTATGGGAAAAGCATGTCAACAATAAACCATTCATCGCCGTCAGGATAATCACATCCAGTCTCAACATCAAAAAATACATGCAAGAGGCGAGACTGCATCAGACCATCGTCCTGAATTGCAGGATGTTTTACGTTTGATTTTTTAAAATCAAGATTCAGCAGCTCAGGCTCAAAATATCCCTTTATGATGGATTTACGAAAAATCCTGTTAACTTCGGCAATATTCAATTATAACGCTAGTATTCAAGCTAGCTGCTAATAATTCATATGCTATTTTAACAGATTTAGCGTCTTTAGACTTGTAATGAATCCAACAGTTTCGATATGTCAGTTATTGGTTTTCCATTAGAAGATATTTTCTGGGCTGCAGGGGGATTCTCAAGGTAGTTTGGTATCTTGTCTGCAAGTCTTCCTCCATATTCTGTGATTATTTCATTTTTGTAAAATATGCCAAGAGGAATTTTGTCTCCCCATTCTAGTGACTTGATTAGTGCCTGACTTAGCTTTTCATTTAGCTCTGCTTCTTCACTATAATGAACAACTGGATCATAGCCTGAATCTTCAAGCTTGTATAGTCTTGCGTGAGTTTTTATTGCAGCATCATCTGTTGGTTCTGTTCCTGCATACCAATCTCTTGTGTTGATATCATTGTATGTCGGACAAGGTTGGAGTACATCTAAGAATGCAAGACCCTTGTGGTTTATTGCTGCAGTTATCAGATCCTTTAGCTGTCTCACATCATATGAATATCCTCTTGCAACAAATGTAAAGCCGCTTGCTACTGCCAACCCGATTGGATTTACATTATAGTTTGTGTTTGGTGTTGGAAGTGATTTTGTTTTTTCACCTAACTTCAAAGTAGGTGATGCCTGTCCTTTGGTTAGCCCATAGACTCCATTATCAAAAATTATGTATGTCAAGTCCACGTTTCTCCTCCCTGCTGCAACAAAATGTCCTGCCCCAATTCCCAATCCATCTCCATCTCCCCCTGCAGCCACGATAGTCATCTCAGGATTTGCAATCTTGGCGCCTTGTGCAAATGTCAAGACCCGTCCATGTAGAGTATGGACTCCATATGTGTTGATAAAGTGCGATGTTTTCCCAGAACAACCTATTCCAGAAAATATGGCAGCCTTGTGTTTTGGAATATTCATTTCTGCAAGTGCCATCTGGATTGCGTTTACTATACCAAAATCTCCACATCCTGGGCACCAATCATTGTGAACATCTGTCTTGTAATCTGAAAGTTTAAGCACCATGTGTCAGGATCACCTTTTTTTGTTCTTTGTTGGCAAGAATTTTTTTTATTGAATCATATATTTCGGTACAAGTCATAGCTCGCCCAGTATATTTCAAAACATAATGATCGATTTCGCTTCCCAAATTTTGTTTTAATAACAAGCCAAGCTGGCCTGTGGCGTTTGCTTCAATGTCTATTATGGTTTTAACATTTTTCAAAAATGATTTGACAAGATCTGTCGGAAATGGATGAAGTAACTTTATCTGGATAAATCCAATGTGGATGTTTTCTTTTTTTAGCATCTCTATTGCATCAAGAATTGGTCCCTTTGTAGAGCCCCAGCTTACAACGGCATATTCTGCTATACCACTAGATACTACCTGATCTTCTTTTGGAATGTATTTTAGGATTTGTGAGAATCTAGAGAGACGTTTGTCCATCATCTGTAGACGAACTATGGGATCTTCGGTTATGTGACCAGACTCGTCACTTTCATCACCTGTATTCCAAAATATTCCATTTTCCAATCCAAGCTTTGAGCGTGGTGATATGCCGTCTTCTGAGTGGGCAAATCTTTTGTAATCATTTGTATCTATTTTATCAAGCAGCTTGCCGCGTTCAATCTTGAGTTTTGTAGAGTCTAGTCGCTTACATGTAACAACAGAGCTTGCAAGAAACTTGTCCATCATATGTATGACTGGGACCTGAAAAATATCTGAAAAGTTAAAACACTTTCCTGTATCATAGAAACTTTCCTCAATGTCCCCTGACGCATAAACAATTTTTGGAAATTCTCCATGCCCTGCATTGATTGCAAACATGAGATCCTCTTGACCATGTCTTGTAGGAAGACCAGTTGATGGACCACTTCTTTGATACAATGTTATTACTACCGGCACCTCGTTTATTCCAGCCCATCCCAAGGCTTCAGACATTAAAGAAAATCCAGGACCTGAGGTACTTGTAGCTGAGCGAGTACCAGTTAGGGCGCTGCCTATAGTCATACCAATGGCTGAAATTTCATCTTCGGTTTGAATGACTACGGTAGAGCCAGGTCTGTCCTCGTTTATTTCTAAAATTTCATGTGACTCTAAAAACACGCTTTCATCTGATGCTGGCGTAATTGGATAATAGGCCTGAAATCTACATCCGCATACCATTTTTCCAAATGCGGTTCCTTGGTGGCCTTGTATTAGTATTGTATCAGATTGTTTTGAGCTTTCAGCAAGTGAGTGTTTAAAGTTTGGAAATTTTGCTGTTGCATAGTTGTATGCATAATTTGCTAGCTGCTTGTTTATTTCAGCAATTTTTTGTTTTTTTCCAAAAATTAATTCAATTGATTCAAAAAGCTGTTTTGATGACATGTGTAATAATCCAAGAGAAATTGAAACGCCTAGGACGTTAAACATCCTAATCATCCCCTTTAGCTTTGGATTGTTGGTATCTTTTGCTAAACCATCAAGTATTCCTCGAAACGATACTGGATACAGATTTACGCCATTTTCTTTTACCAAATCTAAGAATCCAGAAACTGTATAGTTTTTCTTTTTGGTATCAAGGTATTTGTGTAGCCGTGCCTTGAAATATGTGTCCAAGGTATGAACGTCCTTCGTTTCAATATTTTCGATATCAGAATCATAAATGATTGCCCCCCCAGAAACTACCTCGTTTGCATGTCTGAAAATTGTTTCTGCATCAAATGCGACCATTACAGTAACATCATTTACATTAGAATGGATTTTCTTGTCAGATACTCTAACTGTAAAATAGCTGTGTTCACCTTTAATGTTTGAATAAAATTCTCTTTTTCCAAAAACTTGGTAGCCTGCTCTTGCACATACACGTGAAAAAATATTTGCTGCTGTTTCTACTCCGCTGCCTTGTGGACCACCAATCTGCCAACTAATGTCAACATTTGCCACACAAATTGTCGCTTGTTACTAAATATTAATAATGTGGTTTTAAAAATAAGCTAACCCCCTGTAGCTGCATCAAATAATGCACATTCACATTTGTCTCGCTCGCCACAGTATGGGCATACACATACACATCTTTCAATCGAGTTTCCACACTCCACACAGATAGCAAATTCCTCATCGGAGATGTGTTTTGAACCCATCACTTATCATAGAACAAAATATTATAAATGGTTTTAAGACTAGATTTCAAAATTTAGTGTTGTAATATGAAAAAAAAAGTTTTGCTTACCAGAAAATTGCACGATTTTGCACTCAGAGATTTGAGAAGAAATTATGACATTGAGATTCATCAGGAAAAAATTCCAATGCCAAAAAAAATTTTGCTTAAAAAAATCAAAAACAAAGACGGATTGATTTGCTTTCCATATGATAGTATAGATAAAGACATTCTATTTGCTGCAGCGAGGTTAAAGACAATAAGCACCTACAGTGTCGGCTATGATCACATCGATGTAAAATATGCAAAAAAGCAAGGCATCAGTATCGGATATACACCTGAGGTGCTAACTGACGCTACTGCAGACCTTTGCCTTGCATTGATTCTTGATTTGTTGCGTCGAGTGACAGAAGGAGACAGAATAATTCGTAAAGGAGATTGGAGGCAAATTTATGGCGCATATGACTATGTTGGCAGCGACTTGGATGGGAAAACTCTTGGGATTTTGGGCTTTGGGAGAATAGGCGCTGCTGTGGCAAAACGTGCAAAGGCGTTTGGAATGAGCATAATTTACCACAGCAGACATAGGTTACCAAAAAACACTGAAAAATCTCTAGACGTAAGATATGTTACATCTGATCAGTTGTTTAAAAAAAGCGATATAGTTTCAATTCACGTTCCATATACAAAAGAAACACACGAGTTTGTTGATAAAAAATTATTTAAAAAAATGAAAAAAACTTCGTTTATTATCAATACAGCACGTGGAAAAATAATTAAAGAAAATGATTTGGTCTATGCGCTAAAAAAGAAAATTATTGCAGGAGCAGCACTTGATGTTTTTAGAAATGAACCTATTGGTTTGAATAATCCGTTAACAAAAATGCAAAATGTCGTTTTATCTCCCCATACTGGAAGCTCAACAGATAAAACAAGAAAAAAAATGGCTGAAATTACTGTAAAGAATCTAAAGTTAGGGATTAGTGGCAAAAAGCCGCTTTATTCCGTGAATTAGTTTATCATTATTGTTTCTTGCTTGCCATACTTGTTAAACAAATTATCAAATAATACCTTTCTTTTTTGATTCAATTTTTTATCTTCATCATACATTTTTGTAAAAAATGCTGCCAGCACACGTTCGTCATTTTTTTCAAAAAACATCACACTATAGCTTGTCCTTTCTACTTTTTCTTCGATGACAAACTTTGCTTTTGAGATATAATCAGTATTTATGTGCATATGGCATGGACCCTTCTCATCACCTATTGTTATCCAGTTTTCTTTTTGTCTTAGAGTCAAGAAATTGCCTTTGATCTCACTTGTCACGCCTTGATTTTTTACTATAAACAGAATGTCGTCTATTTTCAGCAGATCTTCTAAAATTTGTTTAAGCATGTGATAATTTGGTTTTATGTAAGATAAATCAATTAATTTACAACTGGATTAGATTATCTGGATCTGAACGTATGCATTCGGTGCCAACTGCCTTTATGCTTGTAAACTTGATTTTTCCTTTTGGAATTTTGTTTTCGTGTTGAAGCGTATTCAATTTTTGAGATATGACGGCTTTGTGCCTTTGACATGTGACTCCTACCATGTATTCCTCATTTTCTGTGCCTACAGAAATGACAAATTCTGGGGGATTTACACAGTCTTTTTTTTCTTTAACAGAGCAACGATTTGGCAACATGTTAGGATCTTGTAATTTCTACAAAAATATGTTTTTTGTTAGTATGTGGAATTATTTTCATTACCTTTTGTTCAATTAGATCTGTTACTACTTCAATTTTATCTGTATTAAGATTGTCTACCAAGTTCACTTCGATGCCAACTATAACATCCTCTGGGCTTAGATGCATTGTTCTCATAGACACTATTCTGTTTACTTCAGGAATTTCTTTTATCATGTTTACGATATTTTTGTATTGTCGTCTTGTGATTGATTCGCCTATCAACAAGCCACGATTTTCACTAGCCAAAAAGAATGCAAATGCCATCAAAAGACAACCAATGAAAATAGAGCTAATTGCATCATATACCACATTTCCTGTAACATCAGTAAGAAAAATTCCAAGAGCTGCAATGGCAATGCCTGCCAAAGCTGCCGAGTCTTCGACTATTACTGTCAGTATAGTTGGATCCTTGCTATCCCTGAATTCTAAAATTAATTGCTTAAAAGTTACCTTGTCACCTTTGTGTTCGATTGATTTTGTAAACTGTTTGTATGCAATTCTTAACGCGTTTGCCTCAAACACGGCAGCAATGCCCAGAACAATATAGTTGATTGTAGGATCTTCAAACTGATTTTCTCTGTTGATTAATGATGAAATCCCTTGTTCTAGTGCCAGCACACCAGATATGCCAAAAATCATTGTTGCTACAATAAATGACCAAAAAAATTGCGACTTGCCATAACCAAATTGATGTAGATGACTAGCTGGTTTTGCGCTTGCCTTGATTCCAATCAACAACAGAATCTGGTTAAAAGTATCGGATGCAGAGTGATATGCCTCTGCCCACATTGATACACTTCCTGTCATAAGCGCAGCTATGAGCTTTGTTATAGCAATGCCAAGGTTGCCAAATAATGCTGCATAAACTGCCTTTTTTGAGCCTGTAGCCAATTTAATTTGTAATTGTTTGTAGTTTTAATCCCTATTAATGATGTTGGAAAAATTGCTTAAATAGCAATTGCATCAAAATTCCAAATTGATTTTTTTGGTTTTAGCTGGTAATCTAGGAATCCTTTTTCTTGTAATTTTTTTACAACAAGTGCAGAGTAAGCAGGGGCTCCTGTGGCACCAGGCGAGTTATAGTTTATGATATGATAGGAATTTTTGTCTTCTATCTCCATTACATCTGTCAAAAATTTTCCCTTTGATGTTATGACTGGGGAGCGTATGCCTGCTATGCCACGTCTTGAAAAATTTTCTGGACGAATTTTTGGAATAAATTTTTGCACACGCTTTATCATGGCAGCCTTTGAAATTGAGCTTAACCACTCCTTTGATATCAGAGATAAAAACTCTGGATCTGCCAATAGCTTTAGAGTATTTCCAGTTACTATTTCCTTTAGTTTTGATAGTGATGTTGTAATGTCACCTAAATATCCCGAATAAGTTTCTGGACTTGGAACCGGCACTGCGTTAGGACCAATTTCAGATTGACCATTTGCTTTCTTTATCCAGTGTGGATCAAGAAATGGATATCCTTTGAACTCTGCTATAGTGTAAATCGTTGTTTTAACTAAATCGTTATACTCATCATCTGCAATCCAGTATTCCCCACGAAAGTGAAGATCAGAATAGTCTGTTGCCAAGCCACACTTTTGTGCAATATCAAGTGAATTGCCACCTGCACAGTTTATCATTATTGTAGAAAAGACTTGCGAGTCATCAAATTGTATTGTACAATCATTGTTTTTTTCTATAGCATTTACATTTTTGCCAAAAAGAAACTTTGTGCCGTTTTTTTCAGATTCTTTTTTTATTTCTTTTGTAAAAAGACCAAAATCTGTCGATACCTCTCTTTTGCAATAAATTCCAGAATGACATTTCACGTTAGGTTCTTTTTTTAATATTTCCTTGCCATCTAATAGCTCCAAATCGCCTTCTGGAATGCCATTTTTTTCTCCCCATCTCATGTATTCTTCAAGGCTTTTGTGCTGTTTTTCCTCAAAGCCGATTTCAAAAACGCCGGTATTTTTCCATGCAATGTTTCTGTCCTTGGCAAGTGTTTTCCACATCTCATATGATAGAATAGCAGATTTTGCCAAGACTCGCTTCGTATCTGGATTAAGATAAAATGGGGAATGGACTACACCTGTGTTGCGGCTGCTTGCATGCATTGCAACGTCTTGTTCTTTTTCGATAACGCAAATTTTCAAGGCATATAGTGTAGAAAGCCAGTATGAAATCGTTGTACCAAGTATCCCGCCACCAATTATTGCAATATCATACTTTGACAATTCTTACCTAAGAAAATTCATCCAGTTATGTAAATTCAGCTTTGGGATCTTACTTGCTGACAACTACTTTGCCTGTCATCCATGGATGAAGCATGCAAAAATAATCAAATGTACCTGTTTTTTTGAATGTGTTAGAATATGTCTTGCCAGGCATGATCATACCACTATCAAATTGCTTGTCTGGTGTGGCGTTTTTTCCACTTGTTGCTGAATGTGTTGAGGTATCATCATTTTTCCAAGTAACCTTACTTCCTACTTTTGCTTTAGTCTCATATGGTTTGTAGCAGGATTTTTTTACCTCACAGCCAGGCGAGGCAGTTCCCTTTGGAATTGAAACCTTAACTTCCTTTGCTGTTTGAGCATATATCTCATCAAATAATGGACTGCCTATGCTTGTAGTAAAGAAAATGATTATGATGCTTGCTAGCAGTTTCATAACCAAATGGCTTTTTTGTGTTCATATAAATCTTGCAGGCTTTTATCAAATTAAATAATTAACAAATGCCAAGTTGTGTTATGATCTAGTTTTCTTTACTTTTCCGTTGATAGGCAATTACAAAAGCCAGTCCTCCACATATTACCCCTATGCCAAGAAGACCAACAAATGCACCTATTGGTTCTATGAATGAATCCATCACTGCAGGGTTTTGTGTTCCAAGCTTGCCTTCAGTAAATAGCGAGAGCACACCAGAACCTGCCAAGCCTGCAAATGTCATATACAGCATCGCTCCTGCGCCTCCCACATTCATTCCTATTAGATGGATCCATGCAAGTGCCTTCATACCTCCTGAAAATTTTTGTTTCAAGTTTATTTCAAGATGGTTATAGAATAATGCAGTTACAGCTATTGCTACAACTATTATCAGATAAAATATTATTCCAATAAAGAACCATTTAGCAGGTCCTTCAAATGAAAGAGAAAGATATTGCATAATGTTTACGTCAGTAAAAGTGGCTTGAAATCCAACCACCATAAATGCTAAAATGGTTATTACTCCACCCTGAATTATGGCAGCAATTATGAATTTGTCTACCCACACAATCTTTCAGTGATCTACGCAAAAATGTAATTTATAAACAGTATTATCTTTTGAAAAATTTCTGCCAATATTAAAAATGTGTATATTTTTGGCTCTAATTTAGGCCCAGAAAATATCGTAAAAACTTAAAATTTACCCCCAATTGATGTAACTATATTGTCTGATGAAACAGCACACAATTCATCTAAAAATAAACTAGGACTGACAGCAGCAGAGGCTGCAGAATTAGCGGAGGCTGCTGCAAAGGCAGCAGCGGCAAAGGCAGCAGCGGCAAAGGCAGCTGCTGAGGCAGAGGCAGAAAAAGAATACGAGGCAGCAGCAAGCGAAGCAGTAGCAACATCAGGCCAGACTCTAGTTGATAAACGTGGTCAAGAGCGAATATTTAGACGAGAGATGGGAGAGCCTGAGTTTTTTCGTTATAAAAAAGATCTAGTTCCAACATTACCCATACTTACAGAAGATGACATCAAAGAAATTTCAAAAAGAGTAGAGATCCCAACAGATCAAACCCCGCCATACAAACCAGAACACATACTGAGTCCTGAGTTAGGTGGACTGACTAATTATGAGGCTGGAGTAGGCGAGTTTAGAGAAGAAACCAAACTAAAACTAGAAAGATTAAGAAATGATCCAAATGCAACTCTACAAGAAATTCAAAGAGTAGAAGAAGATTTGAAGACTCTGGATTATTTGTATCAAAACTATTACATTGGCATGAATGTTTTCCGTACAGCAAAAGGCGGAAGAGACAAAATTAAAGAGTGATGGTATGAGCAAAAATGATTTTAATATAGTAAATGTCAGAGTCACTTTCAAAAATCTACCAATTTACAAGATGGAAAAATTTGCATTCAAAGACATAACAGCTGCATGTGAGTCTTTTAAGAAAATTCCTGGGATTTCAGAATGTGTAATAATTCAGACAAATAGCAGAGTCGAAGTATTTACTGTAAATAACCTGGAGCAAGGCGAGGTGCCAGATGCAAGAAGAACTGAAGGAAAAAACCTTACAATAAATAAAATCAAAGAAACGTGGTCGTCACTAACACAACTAGAGCAGTATGACCTTGACCACCTTGATCAAATTCTTGAGGTGTATATGGATGCTGATGTTTATCACCATCTGTTAAGGCTAGCATCAGGTTTGGAATCAATAGTTGTAGGTGACGAAAAAATATTTGATGATATAAAAGCATCAATTGCAGGTGCAAAGCTTGCCAAAGTATCCGGCAGAATATTGAACAAGTTATTTGACAGTACTATACGAATTGCAACTCGCATCAGAGACACCACTGGAATTAGTAAAGGAATAATATCAGTTGGTGAAATTGCTGTCAAAACTGCAGAAGATTATGCAGGACTAGATGGCAAAAAACATGTTCTGATTGTAGGCACAGGAGAAACTGCAGCCATGGTTGCTAAAACCCTTAACAAAAGAGGCTATACGTTTGATGTCTGCAGTATGACAATTGAGCGGGCAACTGGTTTTTCTAAAAATTTAGGTGGCAAGCCAGTAAAATTTGAAGACGTTTTAGCTGGATTTGATAAATTTGATATAATCTTTGTTGCAACTACTGCAGACTATTTCCTAATTACTTATGACAGAATAAGAATAGTTATGGAAAATAAAAAGAAAGGTACCATGATACTAGATATATCAGATCCTAGAGCAGTAGATGAGAAAGTTTCTACACTTCCTGCCACCAAATTGATGTTCAGAGATCAGATCATAGAGGCAGAGGAAAAACACTTGCTAGAAAGAAAAGAAAAGGTGCGTGCTGTAGAAAAAATGCTTGGCAAAGAAGTTGCCGTTCTTGATGCAACTATGAAACGACTTGAACCTGAGCCCTTGGTAAAGGACGTATTTTCCACGGTAGACTCGATAAGAAGAAAAGAGTTAGAAAAAGCCTTACAGATGCTAGGAGAGACTGACGAGGAAAAAATCAAAATTCTTGATCAGCTGACGAAGGCTGTAGTAGAAAACATTATTTCCATACCCGCAAGCAATTCAAAAAAATCAGAAGAATAATCCGTAACTGATTGCCAAAAATACTTGGTCTTCTAGTTCGTAAAATCAATGGAACAAGATATATAACAGAATTTTTTGAGTGTTAGTTGTGTCCAGATTAGTCTGTAGGGATTATGGTTTTGAGTGCGATTTTGTTGCAGAAGGACCTGATGTCTCAAAGATAATCGATGAATACAGCAAGCACTCTGCTGAGGTACATGGAATAGAATATTCCAAAGAAGCCTTGATGCAGTTTATAATAAGAAAAGGCTAAAAAGATAAATTTTGTTTTAAAAAATTTTATTTTTTATCCGTATGATTCGTATTTTACTTCAAAGCTACCGTCTTTACGTTTCTCATGCATGGTTACAAAACCCTTTGGAGACATATAGTTCATTACGCCATCAATTGTTCCCTGCCAGCCACAAATGTAAAATATTGTATTTTCTTTTGTAATTTTTTCTCCAACTAGTTTTTCCAAAGGCGACATTTCTCCGTTACTTGATCTTAAGAAACTTTCAACTCTGCCTGTCTGACCTTTCCATGATCTGTTAAACCACTCTTCAGGTCTGCTTATGCTGGCTCTGTAGGTAAAGTTCCACTTGTCCTTTCCTCTGTCAATGCTTTCGGTTTCTAGCTCAGTAAAGAGTCCCTTGTAACTTAATTCGTCTACATAGCTAGAGCCGTGTAAAACGACAATCTCTCTTTTGTCTCCAACTGCGTGAAGATGTCGTGCAAAGCTTACAAAAGGTGCAATGCCAGTGCCGCCTCCAATGCAGACAATTCTTCGCTCATCTTTACTGCCATCGGGTAATCTTTGATTAATTGTCAAGGCATTTCCTGTTGGTCTTGTCAAATATACCTGCTCTCCTTCACTTGCATAAAATAACTGGGTTGTAACACGACCAGGTAAAGGCTTTCTAACCCACCTAACTACAAACTCGAAATATTTTCTGTTTTCAGGATGCGAAGCAATCGAATATGCTCTGCGAACAATCTTGTAATTTTCAGCTACTATTGGAAGACCAATGGTAAGAAATTGGCCTGACTCGTACTCTGGCATAACACCATCGTTTGGAGATACGCGAAAAATCATAAGATCTTCTTTGAGAAATTGAGTGTAAGTAAGATTTGATTTAATATCCTCTGGCATGCTTTGAATAATTTGTTCTTAAATGGTTAAAAATCTTATGATGATTTGTCATAAAAATATTTTCTAAATCAAGATCTTTTGTAATAGCTTGCACTAATTTTCATGTATAGAATTTTTGTGAAAAATTTTTCATAAGTTTTAACAAATTTTTAGGCGCCGGGAGAGAGATTTGAACTCTCGAACCCTTGCGAGTACGCGCTTTATGGTTTGTATTAATTTCCAGGCGCGCGCCCTACCAGGCTAGGCGATCCCGGCATAATTTCGCCAATTTTAGTTCGGAAAAGCTGATTATATAATACGTTATTTTTTGTGATAACTAATCATTTTAGAATGTTAACAGTGATTGATTTTTTGATAGTCTTTCCCTCATAATCTGTAGAAGAAACTATTTTGTATCTTCCTTCAATTATTTGCTCTCCATCATCTTTTGTTTGATCCCACACAAAGGTTCGCTCCTCCTTTGGCTCAAGCGTTGATACAACTTGCGCTGCAATTGGTGAGTATAGTACTCTGCCATCCAATCCAACAACTTGCAATCCATATGATGCATCAGAAAAGACAAGCGGTCTGCTACCTGTATTGATTATTGTGATTTTGATGTCCTCGTCCAAGCTAAAATCCATTTTTTCTGTTATGATTGAAAGCGAAGGCCCTTCAACAAAGTCTAGTTGCTGCCTTTGGTTGCTTATGGCTAGTGCAAATATCCCAAATATTGTAGCTGCCATGACTCCAACTGTTATCCCAATTATCAGTCCTCTTGGAATCATTTCTAGATTGCATTATTTTTTGATCTGCTTTGAGTGCCAGTTTTTTGGATATATGTTTGGTGCCATGATTATTCGTTTTGTTTGAAATGCATATCCTTTTGTGTTTTCTTGGATTTCAGATTCTGTAATCAGTGCCTCTGCCAGTGCAACAGCTTCGCCTTTTTGAGTGTAAATTGCAACAAGATCACCTTTCTTAAGATTTGGCGATATTGATAAAATTCCCGGGATTGCAAGCTGTGCCCCATGACATAGTGCATCGACTGCAGAGTCGCGTATGACAACAGATTTTATCTCACTTAGTACATGTTCGATTGGTTGTAATAGCCTCAAAAGTTTAGAGCCGTCCTTGTTTTCTTCCCATAATGCAAAAGCATCTGCAAGATCATGCATTGTGACAAGATTTTTGTCACTAAACTGGTGAACCCTGGTTCTGCGCAGCTCAATCATTGTTGCACCCTTGCCAAGTATTTCGCCAACATCATAGCACAGTTTTCTAATGTATGTTCCTGCCTCACATAATACGCGTAAAAGAACGAGTCTTTCTTTTTGTTCTAGCAATTCAAGCTCATAAATTGTTCTTGTTCTTGTTTTTCGAAGAACAGATGAGCGCTGTGGTGGCTTTTGGAAAATTTCTCCTTTGAACTGGTTTAACACGTTGTCTAGTTTTTCTTTTGAAGGCAGAGAGTGGAGACGCATGATAGCATGATATTCTTTTGGACCCAAAAGCAAAACACTCAACGCTTTTGTAGCCTCGCCAAGTCCAAGCGGAAGCACACCTGAAACCTGTGGGTCAAGTGTCCCGCTGTGTCCTGCTTTTGCGATTTTCAAGATTCGCTTTACCCATGCCACAACTTCATGGCTTGTTGGGCCTGGCGGCTTGTCTAAAATTATCAGGCCATAGTCTAAGAGTTGCTTTACTGAACGCTTGTCATAGTATGTCCCATACTCATCATTTGTTACATCCTGATCAATTGTGACAAGATTTTCTAGCTGTTTTAATGTCAAAGCAGTTCTCGTACAATTTTTTTTGCAATATCTAGCACTTGCTGGGCGTCTAATCCATCTGTGTTAATTATTTTATCAAAAACTGATAGGTCTTCTCCAAAGTCAAAGTTGTACAGCTTTTTGTACAGGATTTTGTTTTCATCATATCTTTTTTGTACAATTTCTAGTGCATTCTTTTCTGTCAGCTTGTCCCTTGACTTCATTCTGTCTGCGCTGTTGTGTTGTGAGCCAGCAAGCCATAGCTTTATTCCATCATCAACAAGCCATGGAAGAGTATAGCTTGTAATTACAAGATCGCCTTGCATAAACAGGTCTTTTAGTTTTTGATCAACTTTTTTATCAAATGTTGGATCCTTTTGTCTTTGGGACAGAAATTTCATTCCGTCTGGTTTGTCCCACCAGTCATCACCTTTTGTTTGAAAGCCTTGCTCGCTTGCTAGCTCTTTTAAAATGTCGCCGCCGCTTAGGTATTTCATTCCAAACTCCCTTGCAAGCCCCTTTGCTATCGTAGTCTTGCCAATTGCTGGAGGGCCTGAAATTATTACAGATTTTTTCAACTTGTTTAGCTAATATCCATAGTTGTTTTTGTTAGTTTCATTATTATGCCACTAAATGCTATGGATGCTAAAAAGTACCAAGCCCAGAAATACAGCTCATTTTCTTGGTGACATATCTTATCATCAATCTGTGATGCATCACAGGTAAGATGGAAAAAATTTCCAGGTATGATGTTTAATGAAATAGGCGAAAGTGCAACCGTATATGCAAACAGTACAGGCAGTACAAAGTAGAATATCAGAATTAGTGGGATAAAGGTAATCATCATAGGTCTCATGTTCATCTGCATCATCTCCATGCTCATCTTGTTCATGTATGCAGATTTTTTGTTCATCTCTGCAATCTTTTCCTGATCCTTTGCCCTAAACGCTGCCATTCTTTCTTTTTGCCAGGCCCTTGTTTCTTTCATAATTCGCTTTAGCTTTGTTTGATCAACTAGCTTTCGTCTAATTGCAGAATTAAACAGGTTCAGCAAAATTGCAAAGCCTACCATGGCAATTGATGATGGTATTAGTCCTTTGATTACCGGATCAGCGCTGCCTAGCGGTCCACCTCCACCCAAGCCAAAAAAATCACCTTGTAAAAATACAGAATCAATAAAGTGAAAAATGAAATTTAGTTCCATATCCCTATTGCATGTATTACAGATTTGGCCGCTTCTTCAATCTTTCCTTCAGAGTTGAGGACAACTTTCATTGGTGCGCCAGTAAAAACAGAACAGCTTGAAAGCATCGCATCCTGTACTGCTAGCTCTTTTTTTATTGATTCAATTGATATGATATCACGATTTCTTGTCTTGTCCTCCATTCTTCGATTGTAGATTTCTTCAGGCCTTGCAGATATTGCAATAAAATTTGTTGGACGGATTTGCTCTAGTACATTTTTTGGCAAGCCTGGATAGAATCCTTGCTTTGTGGCAATGAATGCATGTGTATCAATAATTACCACATCATCATTCATCTGGCCTAGTGACTTTGCAGCCAAGGTTTGCAATTTTTGTTGGGTTTCAACTGGCGCTTTTCGCAGCTCATCTCTGTCATGAATTCCGTTCTTGCTTGCCTGCTCTAGCATTACTGTGCCAAAGCTTTTTACGCTAACGGTTTTCTTTTTTTCTTTGAGAATTTCTACAACCTTTGATACAACAGTAGACTTGCCTACTCCTGGAATGCCAACTATGATTACTTTTTTATGTTCTGCCAAGCAATGCACCAAGCCGTGGCATTACAACTTCGACTTGTTCTTTTACCAGCTGGTTGTAGAAGTTTATCATAATGTCTACCATAAGTAAGATACCAATTCCTGAACCAAACACACCTAATACATCTGAAACGCCTGCCAGCAAGCCAAGTATCATTGAACCAATTATTGTAACGGATGGAATGTATCTCTCAAGTAAGGATTCAATTGGTTGATTTGAGCGCCTAAAGCCAGGAACTTGCACGTCAGCATCAAGAAGATTTTTTGCTGCACTTTTTGGAGATAGTCCACCAAGTTCAACCCAAAGCCTTCCAAAAACAACCACTATACCTATCATGAAGAGGACGTAAACAACTGCACGCAATGGGTCTAGTGCTACAAGATCTAGTCCTCTTGGCGGAGTGATATAGTAAATTATTCCGCCTATTGCAGTGGCAGGACTTGTTGGATCAAACTGTCCTATTATGTTCATGAATGCGTTGTTGTTTCTTGGATTAAAATTTGCCCAAAACATCTGGCCAAGAAAAACTGCATTAGCTGTTAGTGCTGTTGCAAGAATTACTGGAATGTTTGACACATACATTAGCTTGATTGGATATACTGCAGAAAATCCCCTGTATTTTGTAGATACAATTGGGATTTCGATTTTCATTCCTTGAGTATAGACAAGGATTAACAGTATTCCTGCAGTAAGGAATAATCCAAATATGCTTGGAAGCTGGTTTGATCTAAACAGAATATTTGAAATGTCTCCTCCCGAAATTGATTGTCCTATGTATGGTATGATGCCAATTGTGCCACCATCGCCTGCTGGTAGTGGGCTAAAAAGACTCCAGAGTATCTGCTGGGCAACTCCTGCCATTATGAAAAGACTAATTCCACTGCCTAGCCCCCATCCTTTCTGAACCAGTTCATCTAGGAACATGATAATTATTGATGCTGCCATCAGCTGACCAATCAGAATATACAGTACGCTAGGATCAGTTATTCCAGGACCATATACTGCAGTTCCATATACGCTAGCTTCGGCAATAATGACAATGTATGTAACAAGCTTTGTTGCTGTTTGAAATACTCCTCTTTCTTCTGATTTTGTGAAATCAAACTTGAGGATTTCAGAGCCTCGCAAAAGCTGCATCAAGAGTCCTGCTGTAACTATAGGGCCTATGCCCAGCTCAACTAGTGTTCCTTGTTGTGATGCAAAAATTACTCTTGCAAATGCAAGAAAGTCAAACTCCGGGGTAGTTGCTCCAAAAAGTGGAGTCTGACCCATTATCATGTAAATTAGTAGTGCAAGTGATGACCAAAGCAAACGTGTTTGTAATGACAGTTTTCTTTTTGGTTTTGGTACTTGAGGAAGATATGGTTCAGCTTTTTCAACGACTTTTCTAATAATGGTAGTTGCTGTGCCTTCAGTCATTTGCCGATATCACCTCGCCCCCTGCTTGTTTTACTTTTTCTTGTGCAGACGCTGTGAATTGCCCTATCTTTAATGTGTAGGCATTTTTTACTTGACCGCCGCCAAGGAGTTTATCAAATCCAAGCTTTGCCAGGTCAAGAAGTTTTTTGTTATCTTGTGTTGTTCCAAGTTTTGCAAACAAGCTATCAAGGTCCCGCACATTAATCCATTTTTTGATTATGTGTGGGTGAGGTGGGTGAGTTGAATCGTGACCAAAATGATCAGGGTCATACTTTAACATTGAACTGTAAAGATGCTTTAAGAGTCCTGATCTGCCAAGGCCACCTTTGTGACCGCTTGCTCTGTGCTGTCCGATCTGACCCCAGCCATGGGTTCTTGAACCTCTGTATTTTCTAGTTTTTCTAAATCGTGTTGCCATTTTACATCATATTCTTTATCAGCACAGTCAGCTCTTTGTTGTGTCCAAGTATTCCATCTTCATCAAACATCTTTTTTGTATTTCTTTTAAATCCATGTCTTGGTGGTGCCAGCGCAAACCAAGGCTTTAATGGTTTTAGTTTAGATAGCGATGTCTTTCCATCTGCCAGCGAAGATGCAAGCTCCTGTGTTGTTTTAAAGCCAATTTTGCCAAGATCCTGCTCGGTAATTTTCTTGTATCCCACTTTACGTCCTTTTTTATCTAGTAGTTCTTTTGCGGTAGAGGCATCAACTTCTTGCCATGATACATAGTGTTTTACTTTATCTAGCATGCCTAACGTATTGTCTTTAGCAGGAATTATTGTTGCACGAAACTTTTTTTCTAGCTTCAATAGTTCAAGCGTAGTTTTGGCCCAGTAAGGCACGCCAATTTGTCCTTTCATTCTGACTACCAAAAATGCCTTACCCATTTTTTATCAACCTTGACTAAACGTTTGTCTTAGGCAATCCAAGAGAGCTTTAGATGTAGAGTTCATTGTATTTGTAGAGCCGTTTGCTTTTGTCCATGCATCTTTAAGACCTGCAAGTTTTAACAAGTTTCTAATTTTTCCACCAGCAACTAGCCCCAGACCTCTTGGTGCTGGTACAATCTCTATTGTAACACTTCCTCCTTTGCCACGTACCTTAAATGGAACAGAATGTGGCTTGTCACACCTGCACTCCCAGCTACCACAACCCAGCTTGACAGGACTGACGTTAAGATATGCTGCGGTTGTTGCCTTTTCGATTGCGATTCTCATTTGTTTTGCCTTGCCATTACCTATGCCAAGCCAACCGTTTTCGTTGCCAGCTGCAACAATTGCCTTAAACCTAGTAGACTGTCCATTTGGTGTCATTTTTTGAATAATTCCAACATCAATTACTTCGGACTTTAGATCAGGTAAGAGTTTTTTTATGATTCCAGCCTCTTGAATTCTGTATCCGTTAGATAGTATTTCTTCCATCGAGGTTATTTGTCCTGCTACAATTTTTTTGCCAAGACTTGTTTTTGGGATCCATGCCTCCTCATCTTTTCTCTCAAATCTTTTACGTGGCTGTCCTTCAGTTCTTTGCACTTGACTCATTGCTTCTTTACTCCGCTATCTATTGTTGATTTAATTTTTTCAGTATCATTTTTTACTTTAAGGTGTTCACCTTTTATTCTGTCTGCAGTTGGAAATGTTTCTTGGTCTGCAGGAATTTCCAATCCGGCATCAATTACTCCTTTTAGGGCAGCTGCCATTCTTTGTGTGTATTTGCTTGTGCCGCTATAAAGAATAGCATTTTTGACTCCTTTGGCTAGTGCTTTTTTTCCGGCAAAATATCCGGTAAGATATGATGCAGAAATACTCTTTCTTGAGCCCTTCCATCCCTTATCAAGTAAAAATCTAGAATGCACTGATGCGACAACCTTATCGCCTGATAATTCTGGCTTGTGTATCTGGACTAGGATGTTTTCATTAGAAATTTGTACTGTGACAAACTCAAGTTTGCTCATAAGCATCGTACTACGTCTCCTATAGTTTGTCTTATCCTCACGCAATCTTCTCAATGTTTGTGTAAATGCCATCTATACGGCAAAAGCTTGAAACAGCTCTTATAAACGTTAGATGCGCAACAGCGATACCAACAAAGCTTTTTGGGTATGCAACCTATTTTCGGTTTCATCCCAAACTATAGATTGCGGGCCATCAATTACTTGTGCTGTTACCTCCTGGCCCCGCTTTGCTGGAAGGCAGTGTAAGAATATGGCATCTTTTTTTGCTTTTTTCATAAGAGATTGGTTTACTTGAAACTTTGGTAGAAATTTTTTAATTCTTTTTTGATCGTCGTGTATTGAAACAAAAGTATCTGTCATGACAACGTCAGCATTTTTTACAGCCACGGTTGGATCATCTGTAAGCAGTATCTCGATTTGCTTTTTTGATTCTTTTACAACGTTTTGGTTTGGCTCAAATCCTTTTGGCGTCGCAATTGCGATGTTAATATCAGATTTTGCACAACCATAGATTAGCGAGTTGCAGACATTGTTGCCATCGCCAACCCACGCTATTTGCAGTCCTGCAAGATTCTTCTTTTTTTCTTTGATAGTCATAAGATCTGCCAGTATCTGGCATGGATGAAATGAGTTTGACAGGCCATTAATTACAGGAACTGTTGCATTTTTTGCAAGCTCTTCTACTGTCTCGTGCTCATAGACACGCGCAAGAATGGCATTTACGTATCGTGAGAGCGTTTTTGCAGTATCGCCAATAGTCTCTCCCCGTGATAGCTGCAAGTCATTTGATGAGAGGTTTAGTGCATATCCTCCCAATTGAAACATTCCAGCCTCAAAGCTCACACGAGTACGCGTGGAGGGTTTTTGAAATATCATTGCAAGAGTCTTGTTTTTAAGCAGTGGTGTATCGCTTCCTTTCTTGTATTCTTTTTTTAGTTTTATTGCTAGCTCCAGTAGCTCCGCTAGCTCTTTTTTGTCTAATTCACGAAGGGTGAGAATATTTTTTGTTTTTAATTTCATTTTCTAAGTTTTCCAAAAAATGAACGCTTCTTTTTAGGTTTTGGTATGTCACTTTTTTCTTGCTCGCTTGAATCGTCTTGAATGTTTTCAGATTCTGGCCGACCGTTTGCAATCCAGGTTCTGATTTTAGCAGCAAGATCTCTTGCTTGTGCATCATTTTCTGGTGGTGCGATGCCAAATTTATCCACGTAATTGTTAATGTCTTTGGTTTTAATCCCCTCAAAAGGATCTTCTTGTTCACTGGTTTTTTCAATTGCTTCTATTAATTTGATTTCTTGCTGTTTTACCTGCGTTTCAACTTGCGATTCTTTTTGTATTGTGGGTTGCTCCACATGCTGCGTTACAGTTTCTGCTCTAGAGAATTCCGGCTTTACACCAAAAACTGTCTCAATAAATAATTCCTTATCAAAAGGCTTGAGGTCTTTATAGTCCTGACCTACACCGACAAAAAGAATTGGCGTGTTTGTGACTTTGACAATTGACAGTGCAGCCCCCCCACGTGCATCTGCATCGCTCTTTGTGAGTATAGCGGCATCAAATTTTGTGTGCTGGTAAAACTCCCTTGCTTGGTTTACTGTATCATTTCCTGCTAACGAGTCACCTACGAAAATTTTTAGATCAGGGTTAACCACTTTGGTAATTTTTGCGATTTGAGCCATTAGATTTTTGCTTGTTTGCATCCTACCTGCCGTATCAATTAGCACGCAATCGATTTTTTGTGACTTGGCATGCAAAACTGCATCTTTTGCTACAGCCGCAGGATCCGCACCGTAATTTTGTGCAATTATTTTCAGGTTGAGCCGATTTGTGTGCTCTTTTAGCTGCTCAATAGCCCCTGCACGATAGGTATCTGCTGCTGCAACCACGACTGAGAGTTTTGCTTGCTGTAGCATGTGTGCAAATTTTGCAAGGGTTGTGGTTTTTCCAGTGCCGTTTATTCCTACAAATAAAATTATGCATGGTTCCTGCAACCTTTTTTTTGCATCTATTTTTTCTATGACATTGATTTTTTGAGTTGCATCAAACAGTCCAGAAATGCTGTCAATTAGACTTTTTTTTACCACTGATTCGATTTCGTGCTTGTCTACCTTGGTTCCTATCAGCCTTTTTTTAAGATCAGACTTGAGTGAGTCGATTACCTCAGTTGCAACATCTGACTCTAGTAGCGAGATTTCCAGTTCTTGGAGTATATTGTTAATGTCCTTTTCTGCTAATTCCTTTTCGCTAAAACTTTTTGCTACGTTTGAAAAAGCATTACGTAAATTTTCAAACATGGTATCATTGTTTTTGGGTTCGCTCTGCCTGTATCAAGCGATTCATCTCATGTTTTCCCTGCTCTAGCCTGAGTGCTACCTCTTGCTTTTGTGTGGCAGTTTCTTTTAATGCAATTTCAATTTCTTTAATTCTTGCTTCGATATAGTTTATTGCCGACTCTTTGTCTTTTTCCAGCGCAGCTCCTGCACCTACATTTACTACAATTTTTTCATTTGGCAAAACTTTTACTTTAACAAAAGTACCTATCCCTAATGGAACCAGCGTTTCATAATCTGAATTTTCCTTAACAGCCTTGATTGATTCAATTGCAGATGTTGCCTCTCTTAATACATTGATCATATAATTTTCCTTTTGCATTAGATCTGCAAAATATGATTCAAGAATTTGCATTTGATACAATAATTGTTGTGCTTGCTCTTCGCTCATTTGAAACAAAATTAGGTTTGCAGGTTATAAACTCACTTGTGACATGTAGCGACTAAACCACAAATGTGAAAGTTGGTTTTGACAAGTGATAAAAAAGATAAAGATGAAGTTTACTTTGCTTTAGACAATCTCTTGCCTACTTCTTCCCAATTAACCACATTCCACCAAGCTGTTACATAGTCTGGTCGTTTGTTTTGGTACTTTAGATAATAGGCATGTTCCCATACATCCAAGCCCAATAATGGAACCAGTCCTTCTGTTCTAGGACTTGTTTGATTTGGCATGGCTTTGTATTCTACTTTGCGTGATTTTGGATTGTAAACAAGCCATCCCCAGCCACTTCCCTGTATTGCAACTGTATTTGCTGAAAATTGTTCTTTGAAGGTAGCAAAACTTCCAAAGGACTTTTTAATTTCATCTGCTACAGCGCCTCCAGGTTCTCCGCCGCCATTTTGTTTCATGTTGTTCCAAAATAGTCTATGGTTGTCAAATCCACCTCCATTGAAGTTGATTACACCTTTTTGATCTGCTGGAACCTGACTTAGGTCAGCAAGTATCTCAGTGATGTCTTTTTTTTGTACATCTGGACTGCATTTTTCTAGTGCAGCGTTCATTTTGTCAGTATATGCTTGATGATGTTTTGTATGGTGTATCTCCATAGTTTTTGCATCGATGTGTGGTTCTAATGCATCGTAAGCATATGGTAATTTAGGGAGTTCGTATTTTGCCATGCTTGCCATTAACAACAATGCAATTTATTGGTTTAGGGAATGAATTTTTATCTACTAAAATGAGGTAAAACCGTGAAACATATCAAAATAATTTTTTTTCTAGCTATAATCGGTCTGAGTTTAGTGCTGTCTTTGCATTACTTTCCTTACAAAGATAATGCACAAGTCTTTGTGACAAAAAGCGGGCCTTACATAGGTGTTGATGAGCTGCAAAAATTAGGATATAGGGGGGATGGAATTAAAATCGCAGTAATAGATACCGGCATTGACTATAACCATCCAGATCTGTTTGGGCTAGGTCCAGATGGCAAGGTTATAGGAGGTTACGACTTTATTGATAATGACAAAACTCCTTTTGATACAAACGGCCATGGTACCGAGGTTGCAGGAATTATTGCTGCTGATGGCGCATTAAGTGGAATAGCGCCAAAAGCAAAACTTTTAGCTTATCGGGTCTCAGATACAGGTGAGTCTGTTTCGTCAGATCTTATAGTAAAAGCAATTGAGCAGGCCATAATCGACAAGGCAGACATAATCAACATAAGCTTAGGCGTAAACAAGACAAACAAGATAATTGATGATAGCGTAAACAAGGCAGTAAACAGCGGGATTGTAGTTGTCACAGCAGCAGGCAATAATGGACCTGGCCTAGGAACCATCGGGAGTCCTGGCAAAAATCCAAACTCGATTACTGTTGGTGCATCATACAATAATGTAACATCCAGTATTGTTGCTACATTTGATGCAGCAGATGAACAGTTTTCAGTTTTTCCAATGGTTGGTACAAATGCTTTGGAGGCGCCAATTACAGGAAATATAGTATTTGGTGGATATGGCAGGGAAAAAGATCTGAAAAATCTTGATGTAAATGACTCTATTTTGCTTGTAGTACGTGGAAGTGATACTGAAGGCGAGGTTGTCTATTTTTCTGACAAAGAAAAAAATGCAGCTGATCATGGTGCAAGGGCTGTTATAGTATACAACAACGAAGAAGGAATATTTTTTGGCGAGCTGTTTCATGAATTCAATACTCCAGACTATAGACCTAGAATACCAGCGTTGTCTCTTTCAAGTGAGGAAGGACTGATACTAAAACAACTTGCAGAAAACAACACTTTTGGAAAATTGAACATATTCTATAATCCAGATTTTATTGTGCCTTTTAGCTCAAGAGGACCTGTTTCTCCTTTTTACATAAAGCCTGACTTGGTAGCACCAGGCGCATTTGTAAATACTACACTAAACAACGGACGATACAATTTAACAAGCGGAACCAGTTTTGCGGCACCTCATGTGTCAGGTACGATAGCACTTCTGTTACAGAAAGATCCTAGTTTAACACCAGGTGAAATCAAATCATTGCTTGTAACAACAACTAACCAAGTTTCTGACCCTTATGGAAAGCAGTTCCCGTTTGAGATTGCCGGTGCAGGGAGAATAAATGCAACTAGAGCATTTGATGCAAGTTTGGTAATCGAGCCATCATATTTGATAATTAATTTATCAACCGATAAAAGAACCCAGAGCGAGCATTTACAAATAAAATCACTTTATGGCAAGCTTGCAAGTCCAAGTGTCAGCTTTGTTGGCGATGATATTTTTGATTTTAATTCTAAGCTAGAAAATGGAATGCTTTATGTCACAATTTCTGTAATTGATCAAGTTTTTGGAGAGTATGAAGGCAAGATCATAATTGAGCATGACAATACCAGATATGCGGTACCTGTCATGATTCACATTACAAAGGGCTCGTTGTTTGTAAATGAGCAGGATGGAAAATTGGATTTTAAAGTTACATATCCAGACCAATGGTCATATGCAAAGATTTCAGTCATAAACAAAGAAACTGGCAAAATAGAAACTACATCTGCCACGCCAAACAAAATAACCACACTTGATGTTTCGGATTCAGGAAAATATTGGATTGAGGGAAAAATTACTTCGGGCAATACCATATCCGATGTTTATGATGTTGTTGATGTGAGCCTAGATGAAAACAAAAAGAAGATAGATTTGTTTGATTTTGATATTCCACAAAAAACGATTTTAATTATCTTTGTAATTACTGCTGCAATATCACTGGTAGGATTAAAGCTAAGACAAAAGTGATTTAGATTTTTGGACCTGCGTTACGGATCTCTTTTGGCACATCTTTGAGCTTGTCAAAGTTATCTACAAACATTTGAGCCAGTTTTTTTGCAGACAGGTCATAGGAGTCTTTGTCAATCCAAGTGTTTTTTGGATCTAATATCTCAGAAGGAACGTTTGTACACTTTGTTGGGATGTCCAGATTGAACAACTCGTTGTGTTTGTATTTAACGTCATCAAGCTCACCTGTCAGAGCTGCAGTAACCATTGCTCTGCTGTATTTGATATTGATGCGTTTTCCAACACCATATGGTCCTCCAGACCAGCCAGTGTTTATCAAGTAAACTGTGGTATCGTATTGCTTGATCTTTTCACCTAGCATTTTGGCATAAACTGCTGCAGGTCTTGGCATAAACGGTGCACCAAAGCATGCAGAAAAGGTTGCTTTTGGTTCTTTGATTCCGCGCTCAGTTCCGGCAAGCTTGCTTGTATATCCTGACAAAAAGTGGTACATTGCACCTTCGTTTGTTAGCTTTGAGACAGGAGGCAGTACCCCTAGTGCATCTGCTGTCAGAAATACAATTACCTTTGGATGTCCGCCAACGCTTGGAATGACTGCACCTGGGATATAGTCTAGTGGATATGCTGCTCTGGTATTTTCTGTTAGACTTGCATCATCAAAATTTGGTTTTAGGGTTTGTTTATCGATGATTACATTTTCCAATACGGCGCCTGACTTTATCGCATTCCATATCTGCGGTTCTACTTCAGGATTAAGGTTGATGCATTTGGCATAACAACCACCTTCAAAGTTAAAGATTCCGTTATCTGACCAGCCATGTTCATCATCGCCAATGAGCATTCTGTTTGGGTCTGCAGATAGGCTTGTTTTTCCCGTACCTGATAGACCAAAGAACAGTGCAGTATCTCCGTTTTTTCCAACATTTGCAGAACAATGCATTGGAAAGACATTACGCGATGGAAGAATGTAGTTCATGACAGAAAACAGTGACTTTTTCATTTCACCTGCATAGCTTGTCCCTCCAATCAGAACCAATTTTTTAGACAGGCTTATCATGATGAAAATATTTGAGCTGGTTCCGTCTATTTCTTGAATTGCCTCAAAATCATTAAGACACATCAAAGTAAATTCTGGCTCGTGATGTTCGAGTTCTTGCTGTGTTGGCCTTACAAATAATTGCCTTGCAAAGAGACTTTGCCATGCATGGTCATTTATGACCCTGATTGATAGGCGGTTTTCTTTGTCTGCGCCTACAAATCCATCAAAAACAAAAATTTCCTTTCCTTCAACAAACTTTTTCATTTTAGCAAATATCTTGTCAAATTTTCCTGGAGGAAATTGCTGGTTAGTCTTGCCCCAGTCTACAGAATCGTGCGTCTCATCATCATATACTATGTACCTGTCATCAGGCGATCTTCCAGTGTATTTGCCGGTTTTGACAGATAATGAGCCTGTACTTGTAACCATTCCCTCATTTTTTTGAACTGCAAGTTCAACCAGTTTTGTTGGAGAAAGATTTCTGTATACTTTTGATGGGTTGATTCCAAAAGCAATAAGCTGTGATGTGAACTTGTTTGTAATGTATGTCTCTGTCATTAGTTATTACCCACCATTACATGTAAAATGAATAATGGAATAATCATATGGAACATTCAATCGCTTTTTACTTCCTTTTTATCTCTTTTCTTGCAGTTGCGGTTATTTAGATACCTATTTATTTAAAAATTCGAAATTCACCTTTATGCCGATAAATAAGGAAAAGCTTGCGATGCGAGAAGAAATTGCAAAGAGCAGACCCACTTTTGTAAGGCAAGAAAGTTGGCGCTACAAGCGATTACACTTACAGTGGCGAAAGCCAAAAGGCATTGATAACCGCCAAAGAAGACAGGAAGGAAGGAGCATTCCTGCACTTGTTAAGGTTGGCTATCGAAGCCCAAAAATTACACGAGGCTTGCATCCTTCTGGATATACTGATAATTTGGTTTACAATATTAATGACTTGGAAAAATTAAATCCAAAAATAGATGGCGTCAGGATTGGTCACAGTGTTGGAACAAAAAAAAGAAAACAGATTATAGTCAAGGCTAAAGAAAAAAAGTTCAAAGTTTTTAATGCAAGGGTGTCTGCAAGTGGTAGTAAATCTTAGCGCAAAAAAAAGACTAGTTTCTAGAATTTTAGGCGTTGGTGCAAACAGAGTAAAGTTTGACTCTGATCATCTAGACGATGTGGCAGATGCCATAACTCGAAGCAACATCCGAAGTCTTATTTCTGCAAATACAATCACGATAAAACCGATAGTGGGAACATCAAGAGGACGTGCACATCTTAAAAGAATTCAAAAACACAAGCGCGGAATAAAACAGGGTTCTAAAAAGGGAAAAAAGGGAGCACGTGTCGGCAAAAAATCTGTTTATGTAAAAAAGGTCAGGTCCTTAAGACACATTCTAAAAGTATCAAAGGACAGAAAAGACATTACAAATAAAGAATTTTGGGAACTGTACAAAAAGGTTGGCGGAAATACAGTAAGAAACAAGGCTCATCTAATCACTCTAATAGAAGAGATAAAGTCTAGACGAAAAACCTAGAACCGATAGACAGATTCTTCAAAGTTTAGTACCTTACCATTTTTGATTTTTACTCCCTCTTTTGAAAGGAGTGAGGTCTTGACATTTTTTCCATATGCATATCCTCCTACATTACCATCTGATTTTACAACCCTGTGGCACGGAATTATTACAGGATACTGGTTTTGGTTCATTATCCTTCCAATAGCTCTTTGACCATTTTTTAGCCCAACCGCCTCTGCCAGTTCTTTGTAGGTAGTGACCTTTCCTTTTGGGACTTTGAGCAATTGCTTGTAAACTCTTTGGTTAAGATTCAAAGTTTTATGACCTCAAGATCTGTAGCTTCAATTAGTTGTAAAACTTTTTGCTTGTCTTTTCCCAAGCCGCCCCAATCTAATAATGCTGATTTTGCCATGTAATTTCGCTTAAGAATGTGAGAAAATAGATCCTCATCCAAAAACTCTAGTGCATGTTTAGGTACAACTGTTCCTAAGGCATGTTCGCCGCTGATAAGCTCTTCTGTAAATTTTTCAGGATAGTGTGTACCGCCAAAACACAGCGCCACAGGCGAAGCTTTATGCTTGTTATTCATTACATCTACGACAATTTGTGCTACAGAATCACATAGTTTTGTGTCAGTCCATTGCTTTTCAGTAGTTCCGATCTCAATAAACAATGCAGGCTTGTCAAGTGCTGTAGGCCCATGATGTGTAGCCTCAATTGTTATTTGAAAATCAGAGAACGTGTCTTTTTTGTCCCAAAGACTTTGAATGTATGATTTTTGAATGAAAGGGTGCGGTACTGCCACCTGTCTTTTGTTTCCTCCAAAACTTGCATCAGAAAAATTTCCAGTGCTGTGTGTAGTAAGTGCTAATACTTTAGATTCAGCAGCATGTTTTGATAAAAATACATAGCCATCATATGCATATTTTTCTTCAAGCCAGTCAGCTGAAATTGCAGGTGTTGGAATTATTACTAGATCAAATTTTTTTCCACGAAAAATTTCGCCATCTTTTTTCATATCTTGTGATATGAAATTTGCCATGTTATTTCCTGCAGGATCTTTGTTGTAAGCTACAAGCAATTGCATGAGATAAAAGATATATTGATACCTTATTAATCCCAGCCATGGATCCAAAACGAACCTTACGAAACATGGCAAATGCAATGAAGCTTGCCAAGAAATCAGACAAAGACGACTATATGCAACACCTTAGATTGGTTTTGCTAGGAATAGCAACTGTAGGTGCGATTGGATTTATAATTCAGTTTGTGTTTTCAGTAATTACATTCGGATAGGTAAAATTGTCTCAGGAAGTAAAGTCTCATCTTTTTGCAATTCGTACCACAGGAGGTCAGGAAAAAGTAGTGATGAATCTCCTAGAAAACAAGATAAAGATGAAAAAAATCAACGTTCAATCTGTTTTATTGGTTGACAATCTAAAAGGATATGTTGTCATAGAGGCAGTTGATGCAAATGATGCTTTTAATGCAATTCAAGGCATAAGACACATTCGTGGCCAGCTAAGAGGCGAGCTAGAATTCAAAGACATCGAAGGATATCTTGTCAAAAAATCAACAGTGTCAGAGCTTGCAGTTGATAGTATAGTTGAGATAATTGGTGGACCGTTCAAAGGCATGAAAGCTACGATTACACGAGTTGATCATGAAAAAGAGGAAGCTACAGTAATTTTGCTTGACGCATCGTATCAGTTACCTGTTACGGTAGATGCAAATTATCTCAAGCTTTCAACTAGCAAGGATTAAATTTTCTTTATAGAGTGAAAGACTGATGGCAGACTTACAAACTGTTTCAACACTTGTAACTGGCGGACAAGCATCTGCAGGTCCTCCACTTGGTCCTGCTTTAGGGCCAATGGGCGTAAACGTAATGCAGGTAATTACCGCAATTAATGAAAAAACCAAAGACTTTGAGGGAATGAAGGTTCCTGTTACAGTTTCTATTGATCCTACCACAAAGAAATGGGAAATCGAAGTTGGCATCCCATCTTCGGCAGCACTGTTACTAAAAGAAGCAGGAATTCAGAAAGGCTCTGGAACCCCAACAACTAACTGGGTTGCCGATATCAAGTTTGATGCCATAGTCAAGGTTGCAAAGACAAAGCTGGACTCGTCTTATGCAACATCACTAAAATCTGCTGCAAAGGAGATTATTGGAACTTGTGTGTCTTTGGGCGTAAAAATTGAAGGCAAGACGCCAAAAGAGGTCACTGCCGAAATCAATGCCGGCAAGTGGGACGAAAAGTTTCGATAATTATTTTCTTGTAAGATAAGTAGGTTCTTTGTCTGTTTTTTGTAGCTCTACAAAAGTTTCAGTGTTTTGAATACCATCAATTTTTCCAATCTTTTCGATTACAACTGTGTGTAGTGTTTCTAGGTTTTCTGCAAGAATTGTAATCATAATATCAAATCTTCCAGTAACCTCAGATATCGAAGTTACCTCATCAATTCCTAGGAGCTGCTTGTGTATTGCATCCTTTTGCTTTGGGTCGCGGTTAATGCCAATCGTTGCCTAAACACCAATTCCTAAAAGCGAGTCATCAATAACTATGGTAAATTTTTTTATTAGTTTCTTTTTTCCTAGTCGTTTTATTCTGCAATACAGAACTGATGCATTCACTCCAAGTTTTTGTAATAAGCTTGGTACTGATATGGAAGCATCTTTTGTTAGTTCATAGAGCAGTTTCATATCAAGCTCATCAAATCGATGCAATGTTCTCGAAATAACTTGCTCTGCGTTAATAAATGTAGTTTCATATCCAGTTTTTCTTTTATCTGTTTAAAAAATGAAATTTTCCAAGTTTGTAAAAAAAGTCATTTTGTGAAATATCTCTAAACGATTTTAAGTAGGATCCCGCGAATGCTGCCTAATGGTTAATGAAACTCAACTTGCAGAAATGGTAAAAACTGCAAAAGCTGAAAATAAGAAGCGTAAATTCAAACAGTCACTAGAGCTGATTATGATCTTCAAAGATATAGATGTCAAAAAGGGTTTTTCAATAAATGAAACTGTTCAGCTGCCAAAAACAAGCTCGCCTGCGGCTGTATGCGTTATGGCATCTGGCGATATGGGATTAAAGGCAAAAAGTGCTAAAGCAGACAGAGTAATTGATAATGACGAACTCAATCAACTCAGTGCAAACAAAAGACAGTCGCGTAAGCTCATCAATAGCTATGACTTTTTCCTTGCTGACACAAAACTAATGCCAGTAGTAGGTAAGACACTTGGTCAGCTTTTAGGACCAAGAGGAAAAATGCCAACCCCTGTCCCGTTTAATGCATCGATTGATTCATTTTTGGACAGATTTCGATCATCGATTAGAGTCAAGGTAAAAAATTCACTTTCTACCTCATGCAAGATTGGGGACGAAACCATGGCAGACTCTGATCTGGTAGCAAACGCAAGTGCAGTGATAAATGCAGTAGAGAAAAAACTGCCAAGTGGAGACAAGAACGTAAAAAAAATTCTGATAAAAACTACGATGGGAAAAGTTGTTAAAGAGCCTCAGCAGGTAAAGTAGAATGCACAAGGATCGAACCTCATATCCAAAAAGAAAGGCTCTTTTGTATCAGCAGCTACAAGAGATGCCAAAAAAGTACAAGGTTATGGCTCTAGTACGAATGGAAAAGGTAAGATCATCGCAGTTACTTCCCTTGAGAAAAAAATTCAAAGTGGAAATAGAGATAGTTAGCATCAAAGACAAAGTAGCAAAAAAGGCGTTTTCTACACTCAAGATATCTGGCATAGAAAAGATGATTGATAGTCTGAAAGGACAGTGTCTTTTTATGTTTACAAACATGTCCCCTTTCAAGCTAAACGTACTTCTCAGCAAAAATAAGATAAAACTGGCTGCTCGTGGTGGCGACATTGCAAGTATAGATGTTGTGATTCCAGCAAAAAACACAGGCATTGCACCAGGACCAATCCTTACCGACTTTAAAGAAGCTGGTGTTGCAACAAAAATAGATCAAGGAACGGTATGGATTACAAAAGAATCAATACCCGCTAAAAAAGGCCAAGTCATTTCTGCAAAACTGGCAACTCTGCTTGGAAAACTAGACATAAAACCCATCGAGGCAGGCATAGCTCTTCATGCTGCACTTGAAGAAGGCAAACACTTTGCAAAAGACGATTTAACAATTGATGTTGAAAAATACAGAAACGCGTTTGGCCAGGCCCACCAAGAAGCAGTTTCATTGGCAATAGAGGCAGCATATGCAACTTTGGATACCATAAAGCCAATACTTGCAAAGGCTGCACACTCATCACGTTCTGTTTCTATCGAATCAGGCTATGTTACAGATGATACTAGAGAGCAGATATTGCAAAAAGCACACTCACAAGCTCAAGGACTTGTAAGCAAGTCCAAAGACTACAAGCCAGACTAGTGGTATCTCTTTCCACTGGGTGCGGGTCTTAAACGGGTCTAGTGGGATTTTATTTTTTGAAGAGTATTGACAAAATCAAGTGCCTTATAGGAGCTTCGAACAAGTGGTCCTGCTACCACATAAAGAAATCCCATCTCTTGAAGCATCTTTTTGTACAATTCAAATTTTTCAGGAGATATGAACTCCTTAACAGGCAAGTGTCTTCTTGAGGGTTGAAGATACTGTCCCAATGTAATAATGTCAACGTCATTTTTTCTTAGGTCTTTTGCTGTTTCTATAATTTCGTCTTCGGTTTCTCCAAGGCCAAGCATCAAAGAGGACTTTGTAAAAATCCTAGAATTTTGTTCTTTGATCGTCTTTAAAACAGAAAGCGACTTGTGGTAATTTGCACGAAAGTCCCTTACTTCAGGCGTGAGTCTTTTTACCGTTTCAATATTATGGCTAATTACAAGCGGTGCCTCTTTTACAATTTTACCTATTGATTCTTGCCTACCATCAAAATCTGGAATTAGTGTTTCGACCATGGTTTTTGGACAATAAAGTTTCACCAGTCTAATTGTTTCTGCAAAATGTTGTGCGCCACCATCTTCTAAATCGTCTCGACAGACGGAAGTTATCACCACATATTTCAGGTTCCATTTTTTGAGGGTTTGTGCAACTCTTAATGGCTCAAAACGGTCTAGCACTGAAGGTCTTCCTGTCGTAACATCGCAGAACTTGCAGCCTCTGGTGCAGATTTCGCCCATTAGCATTATTGTTGCATTTCCAGAGGGCCAGCACTCAGCTTTGTTTGGGCATGAAGCTTCTTCACAAACGGTTTTTAGGTTTTGATCCCTCAAAGTATTTCTAAGATTTACAAAATTTTCACCCGAAGGAATTTTGACTCTTAGCCACTCTGGTTTTGCAAGCACAAGTTAACTGAAATATAGTTCAAATTAACATTTTACAATATGAGGACTCCATTTTTTGAAAGCCATGTAAAGCTTGGTGCAAAGATTGTTGATTTTCATGGATGGGACATGCCACTTCAATATTCTGGGATTTTAGATGAGCAAAAGACAGTTAGAAACAATGTCGGACTGTTTGACATTTCTCACATGGGAAGATTTAGGGTTACAGGAGAAACCTCAGAAGAATGTATTCAGAATATTATAACAAATGATATTTCAAAGATTATAGAAAATCAATCAGTCTATTCTCCTATATGCAATGAAAAAGGAGGAATCATAGATGATGTAATTGTTTCTAAAATCTCACATAATGAATTTTTGGTTGTTGTAAATTCCTCAAATATCAAAAAAGATTTTGAATGGATACAAAGACATCTTGATGGAAATAAACTCAAAGATGAGACACAAAAGATTGCATTGCTTGCACTGCAGGGGCCAAAGGCTCAAACAATCATTGAAAAACACACTAACGAGATAACCAAGCTAAAACCATTTCATTTTATGAAGGCAAAGCTGCATGGTCAAGATTGTATGATTTCTAGAACAGGATATACAGGCGAAGATGGATTTGAGATTTTTTTTGATTCCTCAAATAGTGTTTTGTGGGAAAGACTGCTGTCTGATGGCCAAATATTTGGTATAAAACCTGCAGGACTTGGGGCAAGAGACGTTCTAAGACTTGAGGCTGGAATGATGCTTTATGAAAACGATATTGATGAGAGTGTAACCCCACTTGAAGCTCCTCTCAAGTGGACTGTAAAACTAGAAAAAAATTTCATTGGGAAGAATGCCTTGGAAAAAAACAAGCCACAAAAAAGGCTGTTTGGTTTTGAAATTATTGGCTCTAAAAGAGTTGCACGGCAAAACGATCAGATAATTTATGAAGGAAAAAATGTTGGAAGAGTAACAAGTGGAACCTTTTCACCAACTCTTGGAAGGTCGATCGGTTTTGGTTATGTTCCACCAAACATGCAATTTGGACAAGATATTCAAATTTTAATTGGTGGAAAAAATTATGATGCAAAACTAACATCTACAAGATTCTACAAAAAATAATAGCGTTTTTTTATGGCATATTAATGAGGCTTAGATAATGGAGAGACGTTTTACGCAGGATCATGAATGGGTGGAACTGTCTGGCGATACTGCAACTGTTGGCATTTCAAATTTTGCGCAGGACCAGCTTGGAGACATTGTTTCGATTGAGTTTCCTGAGATTAACAGTAAATTCAAACAAAAGGATGCAATGGCAATAGTTGATTCTGTCAAGGCATCTTCTGATATTTACTGTCCTATGGATGGAACTGTCGTTGAGATCAATGAAAAGCTCGAAGATCATCCTGAGCTCATAAACAAGTCTCCATATGATGAAGGATGGATACTCAAACTCAAGGTTTCAAATATTTCTCAGTTTGAAAATTTAATGACGCAACAGCAGTATGAAAAATTTGTTGGAGAAACCACAGGTTAACCTAATGAATTACATTCCACATACAAAAGAAGATGTCACTCAAATGTTAAAGGAAATTGGAGCATCTTCAATTGATGAATTAATTGGCGATTTCAAACCTCGTATTACTAGTTCGTTGAAACTGCCAGAACCTATGAATGAGATGCAGCTGGTTTCTTATTTTTCTGAATTAGCGGGAAAAAACAAGATCTTCAAATATTTTGTTGGTGCTGGAGCCTATGATCATTATTCTCCTGCGGTTGTAGACCACTTGATAAAAAGAGGCGAGTTTATGACATCATACACGCCGTACCAGCCAGAAGCAAGCCAGGGGATGCTTCAGGCAATGTACGAGTTTCAGTCATTTATCTGCCTTTTAACAGGAATGGACGTTTCAAATGCATCGCTATATGATGGAGCCTCTGCCTTGGCCGAGGCTGTTTTGCTTTCTTCTTCGTATACCAAGAAAAGGCATGTCTTTGTCGATAATGGTCTGAACCCCAGTTACTATGAGGCTCTAAAGACATACTGTAATGGTTCTGATTTGGAATTTACAAATACAATAGATGAAAATACTTGCTGTGTAATTTCGCAGAATCCTGACTTTTATGGAAACATAAAAGATCTAAGACCACTGGTTGAAGAGGCACATCACAACAAAGCACTATTTATCACATGCATAAATGAGCCAACATCTTTGGCACTCTTAAAACCCCCTGGAGAATATGGTTCTGACATTGTTGTAGGAGAAGGTCAATCGTTTGGAATTCCACTTAGTTTTGGTGGACCATACCTTGGATTTCTTGCCGTCAAAAATTTTTTGCTAAAAAAAATTCCTGGAAGAATTGTTGGAATGACAGAAGACAAAAATGGTAAGAAAGGATTTGTCTTAACTCTTCAAGCTCGAGAGCAATATATCAGAAGGGAAAGAGCAACTAGCAACATGACAACGAACCAGGCGCTGCTTGCACTTGCTGCAACCATTTACTTGGCAACAGTTGGAAGAAAGGGACTTATCGATGTGGCAAAAAATTCCTACTATAAGGCACATTTACTTTACGAAAAACTACAAAAAGTTGGTTTTAAAGGTTTGAATGAAAAATACTTTTACAACGAGTTTTGTGTAAAAACTCCAAAAACTGCAAACAAGATTTTCTCTCAACTTATTGAGCAAAAGATTGTTGGCGGATTAGTAGTTGATGATGATAAAATGATCGTATGCTGCACAGAAAAAAACTCTACGGCAGATATTAACACTTATCTTGAGGCACTAAAATGAAGCTCATTTTTGAATATGATCAGCAACCAACAGAACATGTAGAACAGATACAAACACAACTTGATCTACCAATTGAACTAATACGTGATAATCTTCCCCTTCCAAACGTAAATGAAACAGATATCGTACGACATTACACCAACTTATCAAAGAAGAATTTTGGAATAGACAACAACCTGTATCCTTTGGGTTCTTGTACAATGAAGTACAATCCAAAAGTAAGCGAAGAGTTGGCAAGACTCAAAGGATTTGCATCAATTCATCCACACTCTCCTGCCGAATATTCTCAGGGGTCGTTAGAAGTAATCTGGGAATTGCAGGAGGCATTAAAGGAAATTACAGGCATGGATGATATCTCGCTTCAACCTGCTGCAGGATCGCAGTGTGAGCTTTTAGGGATTATGATGGCAAAAAGACATTTTGAGAACAAAAATGAAAAAAGAGCCAAGGTTATCATTCCAGATTCGTCTCATGGTACGAATCCGGCAAGCGTTGCAATGTGCAAGTTAGAGACAATCACAGTTAGTTCAGATTCTAGAGGAAGCATGGACTTTAACGAAGTAAAAAAGAGAATTAGCCCTGATGTTGCCCTTGTCATGGTAACAAACCCAAATACACTAGGCCTTTACGAAGAAAATCTCTTGGAGATAAAGGATCTGGCACACCAAAATGGAGCATTGATGTACTGTGATGGTGCAAACATGAATGCTCTTCTTGGGATAAGCAGACCAAAAGAGCAGGGCTTTGACATAATGCATCTTAATTTGCACAAAACCTTTGCAACTCCTCACGGTGGTGGCGGTCCTGGAGCTGGTGCACTTGCAGTAAGATCATTTTTGTCAGATTATCTGCCAGTACCGAGAATAACAAAAGAAGATGGCAAGTTTAAGCTAGATTACAAAAAAGAAAAGTCAGTAGGCAAGGTTCACTCATTTTATGGAAATTTTGGAATTTTGGTTCGTGCACTTTGCTACATAAGGATTTGGGGAAATCAGATAAGGCGCGTTTCAGAAAATGCCGTACTAAATGCGAACTACCTTTTTGCAAAAATTCGTGACAATTATCATGTTCCATACAACAGAAGATGTGCACACGAGTTTGTCGTTTCTGCAAAAAACATTCCAAACGGCAGAACAATTGATATTGCAAAAAGAATTTTAGATTACGGCTTTCATCCGCCTACTGTATATTTTCCTTTAATAGTTGAGGAGGCACTTATGATAGAACCAACCGAAACTGAGAGCAAGGAGACATTGGACAAATATGCGCAAGTCCTTGTAAACATAGCTAAGGAGCTAAGAGAAAAACCTCAGATTGTAAAAGAGGCACCACATACTGAGCCAAGCAGACTAGATGAGGTCAAGGCGGCAAGGCAACCAAACCTAAGATGGTCCCCCCAATAAATAGGCAGAATAATCCAAATTCTATGTCTGTCAAGCGTTATTTTAAGTTCGAAAAGATGGTATGTGTCGATCTAGTTTTTGACAAATCCACAGACACAATACAATCAGTCAAAATAACTGGGGACTTTTTTTTGCATCCTGAAGAGACAATAGATTTAATCGAGTCAGAAATTGTTGGAACAAAACTTGAAAAAGATTTGATAAAAAAGAAGCTTGAATCGCTCTTATCATGCTGCGAGCTTTACGGGTTTAGTATAGACTCACTTTCAGACGCAATAATCAAATGTAAGGAGGCGGATTCCCATTAAATTCCAACAAGTCAAGATTTTGGAGACAGGTAACAACAGTGGCCCGATGAATATGGCAATTGATGAGTATCTTATAACCCATATTACAGATACACCTGTTTTTAGAATTTATGGGTGGTCAAATCCATGTGTCTCAATAGGATATTTTCAAAGCATCAATGATATCAACTTTCAAAAATGCAAAACTGAGACAGTTGATGTTGTAAGGAGAATAACTGGAGGCGGCTCTGTTTTTCATGAAAAGGAGCTGACGTATTCCTTTGTTTCAAGAAAATATCCTCCAAAAATATTAGACTCTTATCAAGAGATTTGCCAGATTATAGTCTCTGGTCTTCACACACTTGGCATTGATGCAAAATTTTCTCCCTTAAATGACATAACCGTGGATGGAAAAAAAGTTGGCGGTAATGCACAGACAAGAAAAAATGATGTTCTGTTGCAACATGGAACCATTCTGCTTGAGGTGAACAAAGAAAAAATGTTTTCATTGCTAAAGGTTCCAGCAGAGAAAATTTCTGATAAAAAAATTTCTGATGCAAAATATAGAGTTTCTCAAATATCAAAAACTTTTGATCAAGTTGCAGAATCCTTAAAAGATTCATTAAAACTTGTGTTTGGTTGTCAAACTGTTCCAACTACACTAAAACAAGACGAGTTAGAATCATGCAAAAAGATAGCCAAAGACAAGTATTCCAATCCCGACTGGACTTTCAAGCGGTAATTAGACAAACTTTATTGGATATTCTCTTTGAGTCATGACAATGTTTGATGCAGTAATTATTGGAGCAGGCCCAGCTGGATACACTTGCGCATTATCTGTTGCTGCAAATGGCGGAAAAGCATGCATTGTTGAGAAAAACGGTTTGGGCGGAACATGCACACAACGTGGCTGTATACCTACAAAGTACCTGCATTCTATGGCCGATATAATTAGGAGAGCAAAAAATGCAAAAAAACACGGAATTGAGGCCTCAATAGATGTAAACTATACAGAAATGAAAAGCGGGATGCAAAAAAGCGTCTCAAAGCTTGCCGATGGAATCAAGATGTTATTAGAAAAGAAAAATGTTGAAATCATTTATGGAACAGCCCTGATAAAATCAGCAAACGAAGTAATAGTAGAGAACAAAACTCTTGCTACAAAAAACATTGTCATTGCAACTGGAAGCTCGCCAATTTGTCTGCCAGGACAGCAATTTGGCAGCAAAATCTTGTCTTCAGATTCAATTTTTGAAATTGAGACGCTCCCAAAATCAGTCGTTGTGATAGGCGGTGGCTATAGCGGATGTGAGTTTTCTGCTATCTTGAATGTACTAGGATGCAAGGTTTGGCTTGTTGAAATGGAAAAAAGATTGCTGCCAACCATTCCTGAAAAGATTGGCAAAACCGTGGAAAAGTACATGAAACTAGATGGGATAAATGTGATGACTGGCTCAAAAGTTGAAAAAATTGATCAAGATTCAGTTTACGTAAACGGTGAAAAAATCCAAGCTGAGAAAGTTCTGGTATGTATAGGTAGAAAAGCAAACATCAATTCAAATGAGCTAAAAAATATCGGCATATCTCATGATGATAAATGCATAATAGTAAATGAGAAAATGCAAACAAACATTCCAAACATCTATGCCATTGGTGATGTTACAGGAAAGTTTGAGCTAGCACATGTAGCTGCAAAACAAGGTGAGGTTGCAGCAGACAACATCATGGGAAAAAATTCTACCATTGACTATTCTGCTATTCCAATGTGTGTGTTTACATTTCCAGAGGTTGCCTTTGTTGGAAACTGTCAAGGGGAGGAAAAGAGCTTTCCTCTTATTGCAAGTGCAAAGGCCACATGCATTTCAGAAACTCGTGGATTCATTGATGTTTTTGAAGAAAATGGAACTATTTCGGGAGTGATAATAGTTGGGCCGCATGCAGGCGAAGTTTTAGGCGAGGCTACACTTGCTGTAAAACAGAAAATGAAGTGCTCTGAGATCATAGATACAATTCATGCCCATCCCACTTTATCAGAGGCATTTGTTGACGCTACAAGGATGATTGAAGAAAAATCTATTCACATCTAAGGGAAAAAATTGGTTATTTTTGATGAAAAAAGGAATTGAACTAGGAATAAACGCAACACTTGCATCAATACAAAAAGCTGCACAGTTAGCAAACCAAAGCGAAATCGATTATTTTTTTGTGCCAGAGACAAATCCAGCTGTTATGGGAGTAAACGCCTTTGATGCCCTAGAAAAAATATCCAATGGAAAATGCGATATGTTACTTGGAACCGCAATTGTAAATGTATTTTCAAGAAAAAAAGAACAGATTTCTCGTAATGCAAATAAGATTTACCAAAAAACCGACGAAAATTTTGTACTTGGAATAGGAACTAGCGCTCCTGCAATTGTTGAAAAATTGTGGAATCTGAAATTTGAACGACCACTTTCAAGACTGGTTGATTATACAAAATACTTGAGAGAAAATTTTAGAGGAAAGATATTCTGGGCTGCAGTTGGTCAGAAGACAATGCAGCTTGCAGCGCAAAATGCAGACGGGATAATATTTTTCTTAAAACCAAGAAAACAAATTTCTTCTGACATACAAAAAATTAAGAAAATTATCTCTTCTGCTGGAAAAGGCTTTGATTCCTTTGAGACAATATGCATAGTTCCCACCTATGTGGATTCATCGGAAAATCTCAAGGCTGCAAAAGCTACATTGGCAAAATATATCGGTGCAAACGAATTTTACTCAAATCCATTATCAAAAGAATTTAAAAAAGAGATTATGGAGATTAGAAAAACCTTCAAGGAGTTTGGATTGACAAAAACTATTGAGAAAGTGAGTGATGATCTTGTAAAGGAACTTACAATATGTGGTACTCCTACATATTGTAGACAAATGTTAGATAATTTTCAGAAAGAAACTGGCTGTAAAACTGTAATTGCTGGATTTGATCTTCCAAAAGAAGGATTTGATTTAGAGTTCTTTGAGAATTTAAGAAAGTTGTTGGCTATGATGTGAAATGGTTTCGGTAGGATTATCACAAATATGCGTCAACTATCCTCTGTTTTCCTATTCAATAAGAGAAATTGTAGACGATTTTTTGCGTCCAAAATTAGATAGGCAGGTACGAGAATATGTCAAAGAGAATCTCGGAATCAACAAAGTTTTCAAAATATATGATTTTGATAGAATAGATTTTTCAAAAAATGACTATCTGGAGCCAGACATATCAAAAAATGAATTATTCCTAAAAACTGCAAAGGATCTTTTGAAAAAATCAAAGCAAAAATCTGGAGATATTGGTATGTTAGTTACAGTAAATGACAACAATCAGTTTCTTGATCCTGCTCCGACAGTTGAGCTAGTAAGCAAACTTGGTTTGAGTGATGATGTAAGAACACAGAACATGCAGGGACTTGCTTGCTCATCATTTTCTGAAGCATTACTAAATTCTGCAGGTTATTTTCAATTAAATGGAAAAAACTCTTCAATGGTTCTAATAGGTTCAATGTATACGGACTGGTTTTTGGATAGACTAAAGCAGACAAAGCTAGTCTCAATGAAAAACAAGTCAGAGCTTAACAACTTGGTATACTTTCTTATTTTCAGCGATGTTGTTGGAGGGACGATATTATCAAAAAATACCAAGAATAGAATAGCTAGTATTGACTCTGATGAGATTTTTTCGTGCAAGGATTCAGGAAAAAATGGCTACAAAAAGGCGTCCTTGAAGCTGTCTCCAAACAAAAAGAATAGAATAATTTTTGATATGAATCTTGACTCAAAGGCTCTCAAAAAAACTGTCGGCAGTTTATGCCAAAGAAATATAGATCAGCTAGAAAAGAAGACTCGCGATGAATATAGAAAAATCAAGGTTTGGGGCTTGCATACTGCAGGCGCAAGATTTCTTGATTATATTATATCAAAATGTAATATTTCAAAAGATAAAGTTGCACTATCATACTCTTTGATGAGAGAAACTGGAAATACAGGCGCTGTCAGCTCTCTGCAGTTTATACAGGAATCAATAAAGCGAAGACTTCTTTGCAAAAATGAAAAAGGTTGTTTTATTGATTATGGGTGGGAAGGTTCCAATATTCTTCTTTTTAAAAACAGAAAGTAAATTCAAAATTTAGGATTTAGCCAAACAGCGAAGACAAACCTTCCATGGCCTGCTCTTCAGATTTTGCGCTTGGTGTTTCAGCTTCTTTCTTTCCTTCTTTCTTTGCCTCACCTGCGCCGCCTGCGGCTGCTGGTGCTGCTGCAACTGCCACTGGTGCTGCCTTGATGGCTTCCTCAATGTTTATGTCTGCCAATGATGCTACTAAAGCCTTTACTTTAGCTTCGTTAGCTTCAGATCCTGACGCCTTTATTATGCTAGAAATGTTTGCCTCGTTGATCTCCTTTTTTAGCTTGTGAAGCATTAGTGCAGCGTAAACGTATTCCATTGTATCGACTTTTTCGAATGGCATAATATAAAACTATGGAGAAAATGAAACTGGATTTCTAACATTAAACAAGAATTTTCAAGCTTCGACAAACAGAATACAAGTGTCTTTTCAAATTCTTATCATATAGTGTCTCCATTCTTTGTCGCAGAATTCTTTTTGCCTGATCTCGTTCAGAACCGTCTGGTAAGGAAAGAACATTGTTTAACAGTTCAGGGATTGATTCGCGTATCCAGCCATCAAGAACAGTGTAAACTCGCGGTGGAAGTGGAATGACTTTGTCTGAGTCCAAATCCAAGACAGCAGTATAATTTTCATGCTCAACTCTGTAGATAAAAGCAAGAATGCAGTTTTCTGGAGTTGGCTCTTTTAAAATTTCAATGGAGTGTGAGCCTGCTTTGTTTTGTGAGATTTTATTTTTTAATCCAACTGGATTTACCACTAGTCCATTTATTCCAATTTTTGAGCCATCAATGCCACTAACTACACCAAAAATGATGTTTTTGTATTCACCGTCTTGTTTTGATGAAAATACATAGTCACCTTCTTTGATTCCTTTTTTCTTGCCAAACACAAAATGCAGTCTATCTATATCGTATTTAATTTATCGTGATTAACAATTCTATCATATGCTTTGGAAGTTCGTTTAGATATTTTTGATTTAATTTTTAAGATTAAAATTACTGGAGCAACAAATTTTTCTTCAAAAAGAGCTTGTTCTTACACTTAATTCTCGAGTTATTTCAAATTCTTAGTAAATGAAAGACCTGATTGTTCAAATCCAAGGCTTTTGTAAAAAATATGAGATTCCTTTCGTTGATTACCAGATTCAAGCCTTATTCTATGGCATTTTTTGTCCTTTGCAAGTTTGACGCAAGATTCGATTAGCTTTTTTCCGATTCCTTGGTTTTTATAATTCTGTGTAACTATTAATTCTGGAATATACATTTCAAAAAATTCTTGATTTAGTCTGGAAAGATACGTTATGCTAACCATCCCAACAACGCTTGCTTGATTTTCAGCTACTAGAATTTCCTTGTCAGACTCTGACGAGTACTTTGTAATTAATTTCTCAAAAGTATCTAATTGTGAATCTTTTTTTGGCTTTGGCCTTCCAAGTTCATAAAGCAGATCAAGAATTACAGAAATGTCTTTCTTTGATGCAGATCTAATTACAACATCTTCCATTGTTATGATAAAATGAATTGTAGTTTAAGGAGTTTCCAAATTTCTTGGGCTCGAAGGAACCCGTCTATATTTGTTGTATGATATATCATAGATGATACCCAAATGTATGAACGCTTTTTGAACACAATTTCTTAATACCTGTCACTCAAAGACCTTGCAAATGGGGAAAAAAGAGATTCTTGAAAAATTTTCGTCAGATCCGGATAGATACTACAAGGTCAAGTTATTTGAAGAAAAAGGATTTGAACGCAAATCATGTGCAACATGTCACAGATATTTTTGGACAGTTGATGAAAAGCGTACAAACTGTCCTGACCATTCTGATGACACATATTCGTTTATAGGAAATCCGCCTACAAAAAAGCGATTTGATTATACACAAGCATGGAAGGAAGTAGAATCGTTTTTTGTAAAAAATGGACATGCCTCAGTAAACAGATATCCTGTTGTTTGTAGATGGCGTGATGATTTGTATTTTACAATTGCATCAATTGTTGACTTTCAACGTGTTATGGGCTCTAAAGTTGTCTTTGAATTTCCTGCAAACCCACTAGTTGTTCCACAAACCTGTCTTCGATTCAAGGACTTGGAAAATGTCGGCGTCACTGGCAGACACTTTTCTAGTTTTTGTATGATTGGACAGCACAGCATTCCAAATGATCATGGATACTGGAAAGACAAGTGCGTTGATCTTGATTATAGACTAGTAACTGAGCAGTTTGGGGTTGACAAAAACGAGGTTGTCTTTGTAGAAGATGTTTGGGAAGGAGGCGGCTCTTTTGGATCCTCTTTGGAATTTTTTGTAAAGGGGTTAGAGCTTGGCAATGCAGTGTTTACTGAATTTCAGGGAGATTTGTCAAGTTACAAGACACTGGATCAGAAAATAATAGACATGGGGGCAGGCCTTGAGCGATTTTCATGGATTACAATGGGAACCCCTACCGCATATGACTGCTGTTTTGGGCCAATAACTGGCAATCTGGTACAGCAGGTAGGAATTGATGCAAATTCCAAACTTTTGGTTCGATACTTTACCGAAATTGCAAAAAACTTTGAACGATTTGGTGACATGGCTGATATCAGAAAAACTGCAATAAAATCAGCGGGAATATCAGAAGAGCAAATTAAAAAAATCATAACACCGCTTGAAGGAATTTACATGATTATTGATCATGTAAGGACACTTATTTTTGCAATATCAGATGGAGCTTTGCCAAGCAATGTGGGTGGCGGATACAATCTTCGAATAATGCTTCGAAGAATTATTTCTACACTTGACAGACTGGGTCTAAAATTTGATATGAATGAGATTATTGACACGCAAATTAATTATCTCAAAAAAACTTATCCTGAACTAGAAAAAACACGGCAAGATGTCAAGACTATAATCGAAATTGAATCAGGTAGGTATGTCAGCTCAAAAGAGCGAACGCAAAAAATTGTTAGTAACCTAAAACAAAAACCAACAGTTGATGATTTAATCAGGCTCTATGAATCAGATGGCGTAACTCCAGACTATCTAAAGGAAATGAAGGTAATTTCTGAGATTCCATCTACTTTTTACACAAAACTATCAGAGCTTCACCAATCAAAGAAAGCTGAAAAGCAGGAATACCTTCCACTAGAAGGACTGCCAGAAACTGAACTTTTGTACTATGAAAATGATCCAAAAGAGTTTGATGCCAAGGTTCTCAAAAGCTTTGACAAGTATGTTGTGTTGGATAGAACATCATTTTATGCAAGAGGTGGTGGGCAAGAGCCAGACCATGGAAAAATTGCAGGATTTGATGTTGTTGATGTAAACAAGCATGGCAACATTGTAGTTCATGAGCTAAAAGGTGGAATTCCAAAGGAAGGCGCAACTGTTTCATGTGTTGTAGACTCGAAAAGAAGAGATGGTGTTACAAAACATCATACCAGCACGCATATCCTAAACTCGTCTTCGCGAAACGTCTTAGGTTCCTGGGTCTGGCAGCACTCTGCATTCAAAGAAGAGGATCATGCAAGATTGGACATTACACATCATTCTGCTTTGACTGATGAAGAGGTTGTAAAAATTGAAGAGATGGCAAACGCCAAAGTAAAAGAAAATATTCCAGTAACGATTCAAAATTTTGACAGGGGAACAGCTGAGCAAAAGTATGGATTTCGAATCTATCAGGGAGGGATTGTTCCAGTAAAGTCGGTTAGAATTGTTTCAATTGCAGATTTTGATGTTGAGGCTTGTGGTGGAACACATGTAAAGAGTACAAAAGATGTTAATTTAATCAAAATTACAAGAACAAAAAGAATTCAAGATGGCGTGGTTAGATTAGAATTTGTAGCTGGCAAGTCAGCTCAAGAATATATTGAAAAACATGAGGATGAGCTGGCAAAAGAATTAGTTGAGAAACAAGAAAAAGAAGAGCGTGACAAGCTAAGAGACAAAAGAAAAGCCAAAGCTCAAGAAAAAATTCCAGCTATACTTGAGCAAATTTCTAAGACAAGTGATGGTACAGTAGATGAGATTTCAGTATCTGGTGGGAAATTTTATTCAACTATATCGGATCAGTATGATGAATATTTTCACATTAATTTTGGAGAAAAGCTAGTAAAATCAAATCCTAGAGCAATATATTGCGGGATTTTTGAAGAAGGAACAAAGGTGCGTGCTATAGTTCACGCAGGAACTGAAGCTGCAAAGCGCAACAAGGCAGGTGATATTGTGCAAGCTGTATCGCAAGTTCTAGGTGGCTCTGGAGGCGGAAGGGAAAGGTTTGCCCAAGGCGGAGGACCAGACAAGTCTAAAAAAGACGAGGCCATCAACAAAGCAAAATCAATGGTCTTAGGATAGGTTATCACATGGAATTAGATTGGTCAGGGATTGAGAAAAAATGGAGACAAAGGTGGATTGTCACTAGACAGTTTGAATCAGATCCAAATGATAAAGAAAAAAAATTCATTACGGTAGCGTATCCTTATCCAAACTCGCCGCAACACATCGGACATGGCAGAACGTACACGCTAGCTGATGTCCATGCAAGATTCTATCGCATGAAAGGCTACAATGTGCTGTTTCCAATGGGATTTCACTACACTGGAACCCCGATTCTTGGAATGGCAAAAAGAGTTGAAGCTGGTGACAAGGAAATCATTGATGGGCTAAAAAACATCTATCATGTTCCTGATAAAGACATCAAAACATTTTCTGAACCGATAGAGATTGCAGATTATTTTCATCAAGAAATTAAGACTGGCATGATAGAGATGGGTTACTCTATTGACTGGCGCAGAGAATTTACAACTATAGATCCTGTCTATCAAAAGTTTATCGAGTGGCAGATTAATACGCTAAAGGAAAAAAATTTGATAATACAAGGATCTCATCCTGTTGGATGGTGTCCAAAGGATCAAAATCCAGTATCACAACATGATACACTTGGTGATGTAGAGCCAGACTTTACAGAATACATTTTGATCAAGTTCAGATTTGGCGATTATATCATACCAACTGCAACACTGCGACCTGAAACCTTGTTTGGTGTAACAAACCTGTGGGTTAATCCTGACACCAGATACAAGAAGGTAACAGTTGATGGAGAAAAATGGATTGTTAGTGCAGAGTGTGCACGCAAGCTGGAGTTTTTGGATAGAAAAATTAGTTATGATGGTGAGATTTCAGGTTCTGAGCTTGTTGGAAAGGATGTAACCATACCACACAAAGACAAAAAGATTCCAATGCTTGAGGCAAGTTTTGTAAAATCAAGTACTGGAACCGGCCTTGTAATGTCAGTTCCAGCTCATGCGCCGTTTGACTATCAGGCTTTGGTTGATTTTAAAAAAGATCAGCCTCAAGGCTCTGAATATCAGCTGATCAGATCTATTTCGATCATAGAAACTAAGGGATATGGAGAAATTCCTGCAAAAGAGACAGTTGAAAGACTTGGCATCTCAGACCAAAATGATCCGAAGCTTGAGCAAGCTACTCAGGAAATCTATGTAAATGAGTTCTATGGTGGCATCCTAAAAGGAAATACAGACCAGTTTGCAGGAAAAAAGGTTTCAGAAGCTAAAGACAGTATCAAGAAATGGTTGTCTGAAAAAAAATATTCAGATATTTTATTGGAACTAACAAACTCGCCAGTAAGATGTCGCTGTGGAGCTGAATGTGTTGTTAAAATTCTAACAAACCAATGGTTTCTAAATTATGGCGACAAAACCTGGAAGGAAAAGGCAACAAAGTGTCTTGATAAGATGAGTGTTTTACCGCAAGAGATTCGCCCTGAATTTAATTATGTTATTGGATGGCTGCGAGAGCGAGCCTGTGCAAGACAACATGGACTAGGCACAAAGCTGCCATGGGACAAGGAATGGATTGTTGAAAGCCTCTCAGACTCTGTAATTTACATGGCATACTATATCATTGCAAAGTTTGTAAATGACGGAAAAATATCAGCTGAAAATCTTTCAAAGGAATTTTTTGATTATGTTTTTTTGAGAAAGGGCAGCTCTGTATCTGGAGTTCCAAAAAATATAGCTGATGAGATAAGAGCCGAGTTTTCTTACTTTTATCCGGTCGATTCAAGACATTCAGGGCGCGACTTGGTTCCAAATCACTTGACATTTTTTATTTTAAATCATGTTGCAATATTTCCAGAAAGTAATTGGCCTCGCGAAATAGTAGTTAATGGATCTGTTTTGATGGATGGCAAAAAAATGTCAAAGAGCATGGGAAACATCGTTCCTTTGAGGCAGGCAATTCGTGACTATGGTGCAGATCCAATAAGACTTGCTATAATCATATCAGCTGAGCTGTTACAGGATGCTGACTTTAACCTCGAATCAATTAATGGAATAAAAAACAAGCTTGTTTTGTTATTAGAGGAATGCTCAAAGCTAAAACCTGGAAAACCTATCAATCTGCGGGCAGAAGACAGGTGGATTCAAAGCAAGATCCAATCCGTGATATCAAAAGTTAGTGCAAGCATCGAGAAAATGAGGTTGCGCGAAGCCTTGCATGAAATATTGTTTTCATTTGAGTCAGACCTTTTATGGTATCTTAAAAGGGCTAAAGCAAAGAAAAGAGACGATTATTCTGGCATTTTGCATGAGATTAACACAGCTAGAGCTGCAATGCTATCGCCATTTGCACCACACATAGCGGAGGAGATTTGGGAAAGACTTGGCAACTCGGGTTTAGCTTCTCAGAGTAGCTGGCCAAGGGTAATGGCTGATGCAATTGATCCTAATGCCATACAATCTGAAGAATTGTTAAAATCAATCATGGATGACATTTCAAATATTCTCAAGGTTACAAAAATTACTCCAAAGAAAATTACAATATACACAGCTAATTCCTTCAAAGTAAAGGCGTATCATACTATATTAGAAAAGGTGATGGCAGGGGAGACAAACATGGGTGCTATAATGAAGGACTTGATTACAAATCTAGAGACAGCTGATATCAAAAAGAATCCTGATTTTGTTCAAAGGACTATCAAAGATATTTTATCAGAACCAGCTGAGATTAGAAAAACAAGACTTGAGACAAAAAACTTTGATGAAGAGTCATTGATTGCAAAAGAGCTAATAAGCTTGGCAAAAAGTGACTTTGGTGTGGATGTGCAAGTGTTTTCTGAGAATGATTCTGGGATTTATGATCCAAAAGGAAAGGCGAAAACTGCAAGACCTTTCAAGCCAGCTATTTTGATTGAGTAAAGATAGTCTTGGTTCAAACCCGAAAGGAGACCTTGAAGAGTCAGGTTTTTGGGCTTAATTCTGACACCTATCTGACCTATGAAGAATTAGCAGTATTATCTTCTTGTTTCATGTTTTTTTCTACCATTTTCTGTAGTTTTGCAACCTTTGCGCTAAGACCAGCTATCTTCTTGTCAGTACTTTTTCTGTAACGCGAAAATTCAGCTATAATTTTTTTAATCTCTTTACGAGGTTTTATTTTCGTTGCCATGAAGCGTTCTACTACAGAACGACTAAAAAAGGTTCTTGCTATGAAATATTAGGATGCTAAATAGTGTATTTATTAGGCTAGAACAAATTTTCAGTTAAATTGAAGATTGCAGTTTGCGGAATGGGAGTAGCTGGTTCCTACCTTATGGCCAGACTCAAAGAAAACCATGAGGTAGTAGGCTTTGAGAGGATGACTGAAAAAAATCATGATTCTATTTGTGCGTGGGGCTCTTCAAAATCTAAAATGCAAGAGCTTTGCAAAAAGGCAGACATTGATTTTGAAAAATATATCATCCATGATGGAAAAAACCTTCACATCGAAGTAAATGACAGAAACAAGTTTGATATCAGACTAAAGGGACTATGCACATACGACAAAATTGGAATCATTCGTGATATGACTAGAGGCTGTAAGGTTCATTATGATACTACACCAAAGCTAAACGATTTAGAAATAGACTTTGATCTCATACTAGATGCAACCGGATTTTATAGAATGTATCTGCCAAAAGCAGAAAATGACTTTTACCTGCCAACATACCAGTACAAAATCGAATATGAAAATGAGGTGCCATTAGATGATTTTTATGTAAAACCATTCCGAGGAATTACAGGCTATTTCTGGTACTTTCCATTAAGCAAAAATTTAGCTCATATTGGAGCTGGGGATTACAGAAAAAACCACGTTAAAGAGACTAACAAGTTTTTAAAAAAACATGGCGGTAAAATTACTAAAACTGTTGGCAGGCCAATTAGATTAGCTACGCCAGACAGATGTGGTCCATTCTATCATGGAAAGGTTGTAGGGGTTGGAGAATCAATTGGAACTGTCTATCCACTGCTAGGCGAGGGAATCATTCCAAGCATGATTTGTGCAGATATTTTTATCAAAAATATGGGAAATAACGAAAAATACAGAAAAGAGGTTCTAACATATTTTGCAATTTACAGCAAGGTGTTAAAGTTTGTACTCTCAAAAATGAAAGGCGAGTTTAGTTTTATAAAACAATTTGTTGACTTGATGTCAATTTTCAGGTATATGAAAAAAAATGAAGACAGGTTTGGAATGGAAATCCATATGCGGGATCTGATAAAGGTTGCAAAGGCCTAGCCAAATGTCACATGGCCAAAGTTTTCCCTAGCTGTCCTGTTTGATTTCATGTTATAATCATAGACTAGCTCAGAGTATTCTTTCAAAGTTTCTTTCATAGAGTCAATTGTTTCAGCTAGATAAAATCCTGGACAGTCTCCTGTAAATTGAAATGTTGCATGGACACGTGCGGTACCATTTTCATTTACAAGCCACGTAGAAAATGGATAAAGATAGCAGACTCCAGGCCTTGTAGGATGCAAGCTACAAAATCCCTTGTCATCTAAAAACCTACAAGAGATATGAGTGCCATCATCAGAAATAGTCTCGTCTGCTTTACGTTTCAAATTAACGCCAGTCATTGTAGTAACCTCACCTGAAGGCCCAAATTCCTGCCATGTGGCAACAAGTGTTTCATTTTTTAAAAAATCAGAGGTTTTTTGATACTTCATCCCCTTTCCAATTGTAATGATATCATCTGAGGTCAGGGGCAGCCTTCCCTGCCTATGGCAGCAGTTATGACAGTCTGGCCAGTAACACTTCCATAAAATGAATTTTTTTTCCTTTGTCAAGTAAGGGATGTGAAAAATTACATTTTTTACTTTGACTGGATAGTCTGATACATCTGCACATTTTCCCAACATAAAGTCACGTAAAAGCGGATCAATTTCCCAGTCTTTTTCTAGCAAGACCAGTGACTCTTCAATTTCTTTTTGTGACAATTCAATTATAACCAATTCTCAAGATGCTATTAATGTTGAGCGAGAAAGGAAAGTATGCTTCTGCTACTGAAAATCGAAGATTTGTTTGGCAAAAAATTGTCTGGCCTCTGATTCTAGAGTTAAATGATGTGGCATTCACGCTAAAACAGTATCAAAAAAAACGTGACGAGATTTGTAAAATCAATAATGTTACGATGACAAGTACATCAAGGGGTTTGGTGTCCTTACAACAAAAAGGGATTTTATACAAAGAAAAGGATCTTTACTCTATCCATTACAGATTGATTCCATACATGAGACTAAAGGCAGATTGTGATTATGCAACTGCGATTCATGAAGTGAAAATCAAATAATTACTGTAAATAAATAATTATATTCTAACAAAATTTAGTCGTCTTGGTAGCCCGATAGTCTAGCGGCCAAATGATTTTCAGGTTATGGATTCCGCGCTCTGGATCATATGAGAGGATACGCGGGGACGGCAGTTCGAATCTGCCTCGGGCTACTTGTGTTTTATCTAGATGCTTGAGCTATTCTTTCTAGCTCATGTTTTTTCTTTACAGATGGAGCTTCTGGATCATTTGCAGCAGCCAAGATTAGATGTTCTGATAGGTGTTCTTCAATTGCTTTTGGGTTTGAAAATGTCGCCTCTCTTACGCCGTCTGCAATAAATTTTAATGCTAAATCAATTCGTCTTACAGGAGCTACGTCTACAGAAACATGATACACGGTACCACCATATACTATTCTAGTAGTGTCTTCGTTTGGTGCCGAGTTTTCTACTGCCCTGACTAGTACTTCAACTGGGTTTTTGCCAGTCTTTAGGTTGATTATATCAAAGGTTGTCTTGACTGTATTTATTGCATGAATTTTTTTGCCAGCCATGCGTCCAGTATTTTTTGCATACTTTTTTCCAAAGTGCATTAGTTTGTTAACTAGACGCTCGACAATGTTGACATCTGCCTTGTTAAATCGCTTAAGAGCAGAACGCCCAAACGTTAATGGCATTATAGTTTGTCTAAGTGAGATTACGTTCTTGAGACCCTTGTCTTGTATTGCAATGTCTGCTAGATCCCATTTTCTAAACAACAAAAGTTTTTGTGTTTCGCCCATGTTCTATCGCCTTGGCTTTTCTTTCTTGCCTAATACCAGTTCACGCAGAGACGTTCCATTTACCTTGAATACCTTGAATCTAACACCTGGAATATCGCCCATTGCACCGCCCATTGTAGCGCCCATTCCTTCTACATGAACCTCATCATGTTCGTCTACAAAGTTCATTGCGCCGTCTCGTGGCAAAAATGCTGTGATGGTCTTTCCATTTTTGATTAGCTGAACCCTGACACATTTTCTTACAGCAGAGTTTGGCTGCTTTGCTTCGATTCCTACTTTCTCTAGTACAATTCCCCTTGCTTGTGGTGCTCCTCCAAGTGGGTTTGCTTTTCTGTCCAACCCGAGCTTTCTTCTCTTGTATGTTCCAATAGACCAACGCAGTCGTTTTCGTTTTGCCTTTAGAACTCTACCTGCAAACAAGCCAAGTGGGGATTTTGCCATAAATCTACAACTCGGGTAATCTTTCTGGACTGTTTATTTGGACGTGTGTAATTTCAAAATATCTTTTTGCCAAGAGTCGTGCCTTTTCAGCATTACGTCCTTCTCTGCCGACAACAATTCCTTTCTTTTTTGGATCAACTAGTACAATTGCCTGCATGGAGCCATCTGCACGTTTGTTGATCTTTACTTCAGAAATTAATTTAGAGTTTAGTATGTTTTTTAAAAATTCTGCAGGATCATCTGAATACTCTACTATCTCTACATTTTTTTTGACAATGTTTTGCAGATTCCGTATGTGAGATCCGCCCTTGCCTATTGCAAGACCCATTTTACTGGAATTTACAACAAAAATAACTCTGTCTTGTTTTTCATCTTCGACACAATCACGTGCGGTTGCACCTGTAACGTTTTGAAATAGCGACATTAGTCGCATTTGGTCAGTTGTCAGCTTGATTGTTTGTGTCATTGTTATTTATCTCGAAGCTTTACCGCTCTCATTTAAACTTTCATAACACAGTTTTACCAAAAAATTTGATTCAATCATTTGTCTTTTGTTTCTTTTAGTAGTGATTTGATGTTAGTGTCGCTTAGTGTTGTTAATGAAATTGCTGATACACGAAACTGCAGTCCACATAGTCTTCCTAGTGCTACTGACGTGCCTTCAAAATTTAGTGTTGGAACTTTTTCTTTTTTTGCCGATTTTTGAATTTTTTCTTCCGTCTCTTTTGAAACCGACTGTGATAATACGATTAGCTTAGAGTTTTGCATTGCAGCAAGGATTTGCTTTGAGCCTAGTATGCGTTTTTTTTCCTTGATTGCATCTTTGAGTGTTTTTTCTAGTAGCTTGCTCATGATTCTATCTGTATTTGCCCATTCCTAGTGTGACCTTTATAGATTTATTGAAAAATTTAGTCCTTTTTCTTTGAGACCTGCATGTATAGATCAACTATGCCGCTGCCTATTGGTATGTTGCTTCCTACTATGACATTTTCAGTGACGCCTTTTAGTTCCTCGATTTCTCCAGCCAGTGCAGCATGTGCTATTGTAGGTACTGTAATTTCAAATGCAGCTCGTGCCAATACACTTTCTTTTGTACCTGCTATCCCATGGCGTCCTATCTGTTGCATGTATCCTCTTGAGCACATCAAGTCAGAAACTAGCATGATGTATCTGATATCAACTTCGAGTCCCTGATCCTCAAGTGTAGAGCTTATTTCATTGATTAGTGCATTTCTTGCAGCCTCGATTCCAAGTGTTGCTGCAATCTCAAAGACATTGTTTGTTCTGACTTGCTTTCTGTCAATGCCTTCAACTTCTAAAACTTTGGCAAGATTTGAGCCGGTTGTCTGGATAACCCATTCGTCGTCTTTTTGAACCAAGGTTACTCTTTCAATGTCTGGGACTCCCTTTACGGTAGTTCCTAAAATTTTGTTTCGAAGTGTTATGACTGTAGGAGCATCAGACTCTTCACTCAAGTTTAGCGTTAGAACATCACCTTTTTCATCAAGCTTGAATTTTTTGTTTGACTGTAATGCCTCTACCACGTCAGCTACTGTACATCCGCGTTCCTTTAGCTTTGTAGAACTAATGTGTAGTGTGATTTTAGTAGCGTAATCAGTTTCTGCTTTAGCTAAAACACTGATCTTTGTTTGCAGGATGTTGCGAGCAACCTCGATTGCTTTTTCTCTTGATTTTTTTGAGTCTTGATCAAGGTAAATGTCCATTGTTGGAGTTACAGGCTTTTTGCGTGCATCTACTAGCTCAATTAGTCTTGGAAGACCCAAGGTTACGTTTCTTTCTCTAATTCCTGCAAAGTGGAATGTTCTAAGTGTCATCTGAGTACCAGGCTCGCCAATTGACTGGGCTGTAACTATTCCTACTGCCTGTCCTGGCTCGACTTTGGCCTTGTTGTATAGCTCAAGCCCCTTTTTGCATACCTTTTCAACGCCGTCTCTGCTTAGCTTTGACTCGGCTAATGCATCGGTGACTATTTTTGCAAGTCTTGTGTTGAATGTTTTTGTGTATTTTTTAGCAAGCTCTATAATTTCTTCTTTTGTTGCCTTTTTGCCAGAGTCTACAATTGTTTGTGACTCGATTAGTCTGTTAACATTAAAGGCCTCACCATGATCACTTTTTGCAACATCGATTCCGTCCTCGCCATAAAGGAATTGTATGATGTGGCCGTGTGGGTCACGTACAGTCCCATCATATTCTAGTTTGATGTGCTCTAGTGCATTGATGAGTCTTCGTTGCATGTAGCCGCTTTGTTGTGTTCTGACTGCGGTGTCTACTAGTCCCTCTCGTCCACCCATAGCATGGAAGAAGAATTCCAGTGCAGACAAGCCATCTCGATAGTTTGATTTTACAAATCCTTTAGAGTCTGGATTGTCGTCGTTTTCTTTAAAGTGTGGCAATGCACGGTTGCTATACCCTTTGATTATTCGCTGTCCACGTCTTGATTGCTGACCTAATGCACCAGCCATCTGGCCTATGTTTAGTGAAGAGCCCCTTGCGCCAGTTGTTGCCATGATTCTTCCTGCATTTGTCTCATCAAATGATTGATCAGCAGTACTACCAGCCCTATCTCTTGCCTTTCCCAATTCGTTTACAATATAGGCCTCTAGTGCTTCTTCTGCAGAAAGTCCTCTTGTTAGCTTAAGTGTTCCCTTTTTTGCTTGTGAGATAAAATCATAGACTCTATCATATGATTCCTGGATTTCCCCAAGTATTTCTTGTCTAACTTTGTCAGATAGTTCAAGGTCAGCATAACCATAGCTGAATCCATAGTGTGTGATAAACTGCTTTGCTATAATCAAAATCGAATTTAGGAATTTTCTTGCCTGTGCGTTGCCATAGTCTTTTGCTATTCTATGCAAAACGCTTTCTGGTTCTTCTGCACCGATAGATGACTTGTCAATAATGCCGCTGATGAGCTGCCCGTTTTTGATTACGACATCTTTTTGTTTTCCTTTTGTTCCTTTTGACCACTTTGAAGTCATTACATAGTTAAAATCATCAGGAAGGAAAAGTGAGAACAACTGCTTTCCTGTATAGAGAGGGCCGCCTTTTCCTTTTACTACAGGCTCTGGCAGCGTGCCCTGGTAACCACCAAGCATAGAATAGTTTGCAAATTCTTGTGGCGTTAGAGTGGTGCTGTCTTTTGTGAGAAGATATGCACCTGTAATAAAATCTCGCAGTCCACCAATTATTGGTCCACCATATCTTGGTGAGATTAGCTGGTCCTGTACCCGCATCAAAAGTATTGCTTCGGCTCTAGCTTCCTCGCTTTGTGGTACATGAAGATTCATTTCGTCTCCATCAAAGTCTGCGTTGTATGGAGGACATACTGATGGATGTAATCGGAATGTTTTGCCTGGCAGGACCTTGACATAATGTGCCATGATTGACATTTGGTGCAGTGATGGTTGTCTGTTGAACATGACAATGTCACCATCTGATAGATGGCGCTCAACCAAGTATCCAATTTCTATGCTATCGGCTATAGTTTTTCTGTCCTCAACAAAGTCTAGTCTTATTTTTACACCGTCTGGTCTTACAATATAGTTTACGCCAGGAAATTGATTAGGTCCGTTGACGATTAGTTCTCTTAATTTTTCAATGTTCCATTCTGTAACAATTTCAGGAATTGTTAGCTTCATTGCAACCGATTCTGGAACGCCGACTTCTGAGAGGTCAAGGTTTGGATCAGGTGAGATTACTGTTCTGCTTGAAAAGTCAACTCTTTTTCCAGAAAGTGAGCCTCGGAATCGTCCTTCCTTTCCTTTCAGTCTTTGGGTTAGTGTTTTTAGTGGTCTGCCAGAGCGGTGATGAGCTTGTGGGATTCCAGAAACTTCGTTATCAAAATATGTTGTAACGTGATATTGCAACAAGTCTACCAAGTCTTGTACAATTAGTGGTGGGGTTCCTGCCTCTTTGCTTTCCTTTAGTCGCTGGTTTACTCGTATAATATCTACCATCTTGTGGGTAAGATCATCTTCAGATCTGATTCCAGTTTCTAATATGATTGAAGGTCGGACAGTTACCGGTGGTACAGGTAGTGCTTGCAGGATAAACCATTCTGGTCTTGCAGTTGCAGGATCATAACCTAAAAGCTTGAGGTCTGGATCAATTATCTGTGAGAATCTTTCTCGTATTGTAATTGGGAGTAGTCTGTGTTCACCTATCTCAGTTTTTTCGATAAAGATTGTTGGCTTTGTGAAAATTAACTCGTATTGTGTTTTGCCACAGTGTGGGCATTCCTTTGCTTTTTTGGCCTTTTCTAAAATTGCCTCTGGAATTCGTTTTTGTGATATTACTGTATATGCGGCCTCTCTTTTCATTATCTTTTCAAAGTCGTTGAGCTCATCTTGCGGTACTCTGAGTCGCGAGCATGACCTGCATGTTGCAAGTAATAGCTTGTAAATATTATCAATAAATGCAATATGCAAGACAGGCTCTGCCAGCTCGATATGTCCAAAATGTCCAGGGCATCTAGCAGCTGTATTACCACATGTAAGACATTTTTGTCCAGGCTCTAGTGTTCCCAGTCTTCCATCCATCAGTCCCCCCTGCACTGCCATGCCATCCTCATCATATGTTTCAGGGGCAGTAATTTCTGCAACAGAATATTTTCTGATTTCAGTTGGGGACCATACAGAGAATCGAATGCTATCAATTGATTTTATGGTTTGAAGCGACATTATACTTTCTCCTTTATCAATAACCTAGGAGCAACGTTGAGGCTCTGCATCTCTTGTAATAGCAGTTTGAATGCATATGCTACCGATACCGAAGATACTTTGGCCTTGTCCCCACATACTCTACAAACATATTTTCGCTGTTTAACGTCATGATAAGCTACCAGCCCACATCTCTCACATACAAAAATGTCAGCCTTGTCTGATTCGTCCAGTAGTCTGTCTTTTAGAATCATTGATGCACCATATGCAATCAAGCAGTCTCGCTCCATTTCTCCAAATCTTAGTCCTCCGCCCCTTGCCCTTCCCTCTGTTGGTTGCTTTGTCAGCATTTGGACTTGGCCTCTTGCCCTTGCATGAATTTTGTCAGCTACCATGTGGTGTAATTTTTGATAGTATACAATTCCAATGAATATCTCGACAGGGAATGGTTTTCCTGTTCTTCCATCATACATTATTTCTTTTCCAGAGTGCTTGAAGCCTACGCTCTCCAAGATGCTTCGTGCAACATCCATTTTTTCTCCAACAAATGCAGAGCCGTCAAATTTTTGTCCACGCAGTGCGGCTGCTTTTCCAGTTATTGATTCCAAAAACATTCCTACTGTCATTCTTGATGGAAATGCATGTGGATTGATTAGAATGTCAGGTATGATACCATCTGCAGTATAAGGTAGGTCTTCATTTTTAGCTAAAATTCCCAAGACGCCTTTTTGTCCATGTCTTGATGCAAACTTGTCACCAATTTCAGGAATTCTCATATCACGTACACGTATCTTGTACATTTTACCGCCTTCGTTTGATTGTGTCATAACTACGGTATCGACAACTCCTGTCTCTGATGGTCTTACTCCAATCGAGGTATCACGTCTGTATGGGCCCTTTACCTCAAACTCTCTATATTCTTCCATGAATCTAGGCGGACTAGTTTTTCCAATTAGAATATCGCCGCCAAGAACCTCTGACTCTGTTGCAACTACGCCATCTTCTTCAAGTAGTCTGTATGCTTTTTCTCCCTTGTAGCCTCTAATGTTGTCTTCTGTGTTTGGAATTTCAAAGTTATCACGCATTCCGCCTGGATATTGCTTGGCTTCTGCATCGTAAATTCTATAAAAGAATGTGCGCCCCAGTCCCCTGTCAACTGATGCCTTGCTTAGTACAATTGCATCCTCGATGTTGTATCCATCAAAAGGCAAAACTGCGACAACACAGTTCTGTCCTGCTGGTCTGTCTTCCAGACCAAGTAATCCCATTGCTTTTGTAGTAACAATGGGAGTCTGTGGATAAAGCATGAAATGTTGTCTGACATAGGTGCTTGTGTTCATCATTGGGGTTGAAAATCCCAAGCTCTGCTTTGCCATTGCTGCCTCGTATGTATTTCTTGGTGACTGGTTATGTTCAGGATATGGTATGATTGATGCGCCTGCTCCCAAAATTGCAGATGGAAATATTTCCAAGTGTGTGTGTTTTTTTGCATCTTTTTCATCAAATGCAATGTAACAGTTTTCTTCTTCGTTTGCATCTATGAGCTCAATTATTCCCATTCGCAAAAGGTCATTCCAGGAAAGCAACTTTTTTGAGATTTTTTCTATAAGATCCTGAGTCAGCAGTGGTTTGTTATCTTTAGTAATTACAAGTGGACGCAGTACTCTTCCTGCATTACAGTTGACATAGAGTCGCTTTGTTGCGCCATCTATTGGAGATTTGTGAAATGATATTCCAACGTGTGGATGGATTTTTGAGGATCTTCGCAGATCTCGTAATGATTCAGATAGTTTGTCGCCGTCCCTGCAATATCCAATTAATTTTCCATCAACAAAAACTCGCGTACCTTCTTTTCGCAGATCATCTTTAACATCTGAAAAGTGAACTGTTCCAAGATCATATAGCTTTTCGACGATTTCTTCTGATGGGACGTTTACAGATATTATTGCAGATAGTGCGAGATTTTTTACCAGTCCACAGTTAGAGCCTTCAGGTGTTTCACTTGGACATATTCGCCCAAAGTGTGTTGCATGCAAGTCTCTTGCCTCAAAGTTAGGTTGTGTTCTGCTAAGAGGCGACTGGATTCTTCTTAGATGACTGATAGTTGAAAGATAGTTGGTTCTATCCAAGAGTTGAGTGACGCCTACTCGTCCTCTTCCCCAGTTTCCAGTAGCTATGGCGTTGTTTAGTTTGTCAGTTACTATTCCTGGTCGAATTGCTGCAGCGACTGCGTTTATTCCTCTTTTTTGTCCGGATCTTTCAAGTTGGTACTTCATGTCTCTGACCAAATTTCTAAAGGCGGTTCTAAACAAGTCTGCAAGCATCTGGCCTGCAAATTTTATGACCTTGTTTCCATAATGATCTTTATCGTCTGGTGAGAGCCATCCCATCTTTAATTCTAAAAGTTTGCATGCAGCCTCTCCAAGAAATTGCGCCTTTTCTTTTCTGTTTTCTGCATGTTTTCCTAAATGTGGCAAAAGACCCCAATCAAGCAAAGTCTCTGCGCGTTTAATTTGAAATTCTTCTAACATTCCAGGTGCAATTCTTTTACTGATGTAGACTATGGCGTCTTTTGAAGTTGGAACATCGCCTGCTTTTTCAAATGATGCTTCAAGCTCATCTTGAAGCTCATCAACAAGTGATACAGCAGCTGCAATGTCTTTGTCTGACTCTAAGCCAAGAGCTCGCATCAGTGTTACAACTGGAATGTCAACAGGAGAGCCAGGTATTCTTGCAACAATTAGTCCGTCATTTTTCATCATCAGTTCAAGCTTTGCACGATATCCTACAATGGATGAATAGACTTTGGCCTTGAAAACAATATTTCCTCCTACTAGTTCTTTGTCTACAATTATTTTGTTGTATGAAAGATCTTCCAGTCCGACAATTACTCTTTCAGAGCCATTTATTATAAAATAACCGCCAGGATCGTTTGGATCCTCGCCGTGTTCTATTAGTTTTTGAGTTGAAAAATTATGTAATATGCATGCATTTGATCTTACCATTACTGGAATATCGCCAATGTGGACAAACCTAGATTCTAAAATTTTTCCATCTTCAACAACGCTTGCTTCCATCATGACTGGTGCAGAGTATGAAACGTTTCGCAGTCTTGCTTCTGCAGGAGTGATGTGGGTTATAGAGCCATCAAGTTCCATCATTCTTGGTTGTTGAAGTTTTACCTTGCCTAGCTGAATTTTATATGGATATTCTGCGTTTTCTATCTCGATTTGGCCTACTTCATCAATAATGCTTTGTAGTCCATGTTCTAAAAACTCATCAAAAGAATTCAAATGTTGCCTTGCGATACCTTCTCTTTTTAGAATGTCGTGTATTATTGGCCAACGTTTGTTTGATGAGTCTGCCATGTTATACTTCCACCACGTATCGATAGTACACGCCTTCACCAGCTGTGGCGCTATTTCTTATTATTTTGATCATATCACCAGGTTTTACACCTAGTCCCACAATTGCAGGATCATTTACAAAAATTAATGGAAGCTCGGTTGGTTTGCAATTGAATTTTGTTAAAACTTCTTCTGCCTCTTTTTTTGTCATAATTTCATGTTTTGGAACATATGTGTGATCAGGTACTAGAACTGGATTTTTTTTAGTAATCATTTTTTAGATTCTCCCATGAACAACATCAGCTGTAACCAATAGATAGATTACACAAACTATTGGTGGTCACCGAGAGGTTAATATATATCTAATTTGGCGGTTGCCGATGTTTTTCGTTTTTAGTCAAGATTATTTATCACAAACTTAAATAGTACAAATTCTTCCGATATTCACGATGAGGAATCTGACAGTATTATCCTTGTTTGTAATTTTAGTTGCAAGTATAGGAGCAATACCAGCTTTTGCACAAAGTGCAGACATTACAGTTTCCACTGATAAGGGATCTTACTCAGATGGCGAAGCTGTGATGGTTTCAGGACAAGTCAATCAGTTGTTAGGTGTTCCAGTATCTCTAATAGTGATTGCGCCAAATGGAAACATTGTAACAATTGTGCAAATTGATGTTGGTTCTGACAATACATTTAGTGTAGAGATAACTGCAGGTGGCAATCTTTGGAGAGCTGCTGGCACATATACAGTTGAGGCATCTTATGGGCTAACGGCTAAAAACACATCTACCGCTTCAACAACATTTGAGTTTGGCGGCTCAAGCGGAGGTAAACCTTCTACAACAATAGGTGTGGATGGAACGGACTTTCTTCTTAGTTACACGATTACTGGAGGAAAGGTACTTAGTATAATGCCAGATGTTGCCGCAAATTCATTGGTAATTGCAATCGAGACAACAAACGACGGTCAATTAACGATAACACTCCCACGAGCATTAATTGATGCTTTATTGCCAGATGGCGGGGATGACTCGTTCTTTGTACAAGTTCATGGTGAGGAAAGAGACTTTGATGAAACAAAGACCGATACAGATAGGACACTTACAATAGCATTTGAGCAAGGAGCCGAAAAAATTGAGATATTTGGTACCTTTGTTGTCCCAGAATTTGGCACTGTTGCAGCCTTGATTCTAGCAGTTGCGATCATATCAATAATCGCAGTATCTGCAAGATCTAGACTGAATGTGTTACCCAAGTACTAAAAATCATCCACTTTTTTCATTTTAAATAATACATAAATAGTCATGCTGTTAATTCGCAGACAAGATGAATTACCATAAAGGATCAATAACTGTAGTTTTGTTAACATTACTTGTTATGCTATCACCAATGATGTCTCTGCAAGCGTTTGCAGCAGAACAGGGAATGACATTGATGGCAACTGCAAGCGCTGGCTCTAACACAATATCAATAAGCGGCCATACTGGAACTCCAAGTAAAGATGTTTCAATTGTTGTGACATCTCCAAATGGAAACATTGTCACTGTTGATCAGGTAACACCAAACTCAAATGGGGATTACATGACAAAGATACAGACAAACAGTGCATTATGGAAGCAAGATGGACTGTATAAAATCACAGCTCAGCAAAGTACAGCATTAATGTACACATTATCCGTACAAGTGGAAATAGTTGGGGGTACAACTGTAGAAACTTCTGTTGTACAATCATCACTTGATAGTCTTGGAATAGGCGGAGTTACTCCGACACCTATTCCCCGTTTGACAATGGAAGTGGATGCAGGCGGAACTACAATTACAATTTCAGGACATACAGATCGTAGTAGTATTGTTGTTTCAATTGTTGTGAAAACACCAAGTGGAAACATTGTCACTGTTGATCAGGTAACACCAAACTCAAATGGGGATTACATGACAAAGATACAGACAAACAGTGCATTATGGAAGCAAGATGGGTTCTACACAATAACAGCTCAGCAAGCACCACTCTCAGCTTATACCGTTTCATCACAAGTGGAAATCGCTAGAGGTGCAGTAATACCAGAATTTGGCACTGTTGCAGCCTTGATTCTAGCAGTTGCGATCATATCAATAATCGCAGTATCTGCAAGATCTAGACTGAATGTGTTACCCAAGTACTAAAAATCATCCACTTTTTTCATTTTAAATAATACATAAATAATCATGCTGTTAATTCGCAGACAAGATGAATTACCATGCTACATATCTGCTTGCTGCATTAGCTTCTATAGCAGTACTGTCTGTTTCTCCAGTATTTGCTGAAGTTGATACACCAGTATCAATTTGGACTGACATGCCAATCTATGATCATAATTCTATGATAACAGTACAAGGAAAAGTTGCAAATATCAGACCCGGTGCTGATATCACTATAAGAGTGACAAATCCATTAAACAATGTAGTTACTGTTGATCAAGTCAAAGTCAATAGTGATGGAACTTTCCAAACAACGTTTAACACGTCAGGTTTGTTATGGAAACTAAACGGACCTTATGTTATCAAAGCAACTTATGGTACACAAGAGGTAAACAACAAAGTCATTGTTGAGCTCACAGGTGAGATATCAGGTACTGTTCAAGAAATAGCTTGTACTAAAAATGAGTTAAGTGCTAGCGGCCAGTGTATACCGTATAGCATTTCTGGTGCAACTGTAACTGGTGCAAGACTAAGTACTGGTAAAACTTCACTGATCATAGTGATTGATGCAAGCAATGATGGTGGAACTATTTCATTAGACCTTCCAAGATCAGTTATTGATGCAAAGATGGGTAAAACTGATGACCAGTTTTTTGTTCTAGTAAATGGAGAAGAAGCTGATTTTGATGAAACTACAAGCTCAATGAGTAGATCACTATCAATAATGTTTCCAGCTGGCACAGAAGAAATTGAGATATTTGGTACCTTTGTTGTCCCAGAATTTGGCACTGTTGCAGCCTTGATTCTAGCAGTTGCGATCATATCAATAATCGCAGTATCTGCAAGATCTAGACTGAATGTGTTACTTAAGTACTAAAAATCATCCACTTTTTTCATTTTTTAGTTCTTATTAGTAAAGGAAATATACGATCAGACATCAACTTTTTCGTGCAGCCCAAGAAGATTTATCTTGCACTAATTTTTTTGGCATTATTGTTTATTCCAGCTTTTGCGCAAGAAGAAACTTGTAATGTTGCAGATGAATTAATTTGTGTAGAAGTAGCTGAAGGGTTTTATGAAGAAGGTGACACTGTCGTTGTAGCAGGTAAGGTCAAAGCAGTCATACTTGATTCACCCATATCACTACAAATTTTCTATGGAGATACACTAGTTCAAATTGATCAACTTAGTGTTGCACAAGATGGTACGTTTACAACAACTTTAATTGCAAAAGGACCACAATGGGCAAGAGAGGGAACATATCTAGTAAGGGCTGCTTATTCGGGCAATATTGCTGAAACAAATTTTGAGTTCGAGCCAGCAGAAACTGGCGTAACAACAACTGACTTTTTTGAAGTTGATGCAGGAAGCTTTGGTACATTTGATGTGCCATATACTATCAATGGTGGCACGATAAAAAATATTCAGGTAGAACCGAAAATTTTAGGTCTAGTTGTAACAATAGAAACAGAACGGGATGGCGTAATTACACTAAAGTTGCCACGATCGTTTATTGATGCAAAAAATATGGCCGGGGCAGATGAAAGGTATCTTATTTTTATTGATGGTTCAGAAATTACTTTTGAAGAAACTGCATCAACTAATGATCATCGTACTGTAAAATTTGCATTTGAAAAAGGCGATACGCAAATTGACATAATTGGAACTTTTGTAATTCCGGAATTTGGTAGCTATATCATACTAACATTAGTGGTGTCACTTTTGACATTAATTATAATTCAACAGAAAAGCAAGTTACAAATTAGAATTTAAGTTTAGAGACATATTTTACCTTAAATGGAGACACTTCACGGAGTTCTTTTACTACCTTTTTTAAAATAGCTACAGTTGTGTCAATTTCCTCAAATGTATTAGAAAGTCCCACAGTTAGTCGTAATGAGCCTGTAATTTGTTCGTGAGAAAAACCCATTGCCTTTAAAACATGTGAGGCCTTTTGGGTTTTGACAGAACAAGCAGATCCTGTGGATGCTGCAATTCCATTTTCGTCTAATTTGATAATTAGATCCTCACCGTTTACTCCAAGAAATGTAAAATGTGCGTTGTTTGGAATTCTTTTTTCTTTATGACCATTAAATGAAACATGTGATATTTCACCAGTTATTTTTGATACAAGAGAATCACGTAAACTCTTCAGATGTACAATGTTTTTTTGAAGATTTTCTTTTGCAAGATCACACGCTTTGCCAAAACCTACAATGCTTGCGACATTTTCAGTTCCTGATCGAATTCCATTTTCCTGTCCTCCCCCAAGAATGAATGGTTCTATTTTGGTTCCTTTTTTTATGTAGAGTGCACCTATACCTTTTGGACCATTGAGCTTATGCGATGATATTGACATTGCACTCAAATCCAAATCCTTGATATCAATTTGCGTCTTGCCAACTGCTTGCACTGCATCTGAATGAAATTGTATTTGTTTTTCTTTACAAATTTTTGATATCTCTTTTATTGGCTGAACTGTGCCTGTTTCATTATTTGCAAACATTATGCTTACAAGACATGTATCTTTTGTGATTGCGTTTTTAACATCCAAAGGATCAACGAGTCCGTCTGAGCTAACAGGCAAATAGGTAACCAAAAATCCATCTTTTTTAAGTCTTTTGCAGGGCTCTAATATTGCCTCGTGTTCTATTGATGACGTGATTATGTGGTTTCCTTTTTTGGTATGTGCAAATCCATACAGTGCAATATTATTTGATTCTGTTCCACCAGAAGTAAAAAATATCTCATCAGCTTGTGCATTAATTAGGCTGGCAGTTTGTTTTCTTGCATTCTGAATAGCTTTGTTTGCATTACGACCAAGTTTGTGAATTGATGATGGATTTCCATACTGGTCAACTAGAAATGGAAGCATCTCATTGAAAACATCTTTATCAATTGGTGTTGATGCAGCGTTATCTAGATAAATCAATCCGCTATAACGTTGATCTTGCCAGGTTTATAACCGTCAGGATCGACCATAACCGAGATAAAACCAATTTGATGCAATTTACTTGTAAGCTCTTCTAGTTTTGATTTGTCTGAAAGCAGCGGTAGTTCATCTATCCCAAGTTCAATTTTTGCAATCCCATCTAAATCTCGTACACGTACCTGTTTTGCACCAGTTGTTTGTTTTACCATTGTTTCTGCAATTTCGATTCGTGCAAGCCTCTCCATTGTTACTCTCTGACCCCAAGGAATACGTGATGCTAGACAAGAGTTTGATGGCCTGTCATAAACTGACAGACCTGCTTTCTTAGCTTCATCTCTTACATCTTGTTTTGTAAAATAAGTCTCAACAAGTGGGCTCTTTATTCCGTTATCTGATAGTGCCTTAATTCCAGGTCTATAATCTACAAGATCATCAAGATTTGTTCCATCAAGTATTACATCTACTCGGTGCTGCTTTGCTAATGCACCAAGATGTGTAGCAAGCTCTGTTCTACAGTAAAAGCATCGGTTTTTGTCATTTTGAACAAAGTTTTCGTTTTCAAGTTCGTCATATGATATTATGATGTGTCTAATTCCAATTTCTGCACAAATTTGTTTTGCCGAGTTTAACTCCTCCTGTGATAGCGTCTTATAATCTGCAGTTACCGCAATTGCACCATCTTTTAATTTTTGAAATGCAGCATAGGCCACTAATGCACTGTCTACTCCACCAGAGAGAGCAACTAGAACGCGTTTCTTGTCATCAAACCAGTTGACTAGATTTTCTAGTTTTGTCATTTTATGATAATTCCTTTTTGATTATGTTTCTGATCAACTCTTCTGTTTGCTTGTATGATTTGTTTATTGACTCAGCTATTAATTTTATGTCGTCTGACTCTATCTTGAAGTTTTTGTCTTTTCCAATTATTTTGTAGCGTATTGGAAATCTTTTCTCTTGAATTGTAATTGTTGTATTGACAACAGAGCGTGGGACTATGAATCTTTCAGAGGCACGAACACGTATGCCCAAAGTTCCCGTCTCAGAAAACAGCAAGTCAAGAACAGAATTCATCGAATCAGTATTGCATATTACAGAGATCAGGTGAGTGGGTCTGCTTTTCTTTGTTATGGCAGGAGTTATGGTAACATCTTTTGCACCTTTTTCCATGATCTTTTCTAGCACATTTCCTAGTATTTCGCCTGATACATCATCAACATTTGTTTCCAAAATTATTACAGAGTCACGTTCATAGTTGGTTGTCTTTTCGCCATGCACTATTTTTAGAACATTTGGAAACTCATCAAAGTTCTTTGTGCCTGCACCATATCCTATTGTGCTAACCTTTAGCTGCGGATAAAACTCTGAACATTTTGTTGCCAGATTTACAAGCATGCTAGCGCCTGTAGGCGTTGTAAGCTCATCTTTTACCTTTCCACCAGAAATTGTTATTTTTGAGTTTTTGAAAATTTCTAGAATTGCTCCACCTGGATTTGTTGTAACACCATGTGAAAATGATAACGTGCCACCGCCAACAGCTACAGGTGTTGTGATTATTTCATCATCAAAATATCCCAAGTCATTTAATGCTATGGCAGATCCTACGATATCGACTACAGTATCTAGTCCTGAGGCTTCATGAAGGTGAACAGATTCAATTGTTGTTCCATGAATTTTAGTTTCTGCAGATAGTAGTGTATCGATTGCACCAGTTGCAAATAACTTTGCTTTTTCTCCTAGTCCTATCTTATCTGATGCCAAGCTGATGCATTTTCTAACATCAGTTCCTTTTCTCTCATCTACTTTTTCATCAATATCAAGAACTATCTGTGTAGCTTGTATTCCATGTTTTTGTACTTTGGCAAAATCAATATTTTTGATTTTAGAATTTTTGAGATAATCTTGTGCCAGATAAACACCATCTATTATTTTTGATTTATTTGCGCCAATATTTACAAGAGCGCAAAGTAGCATGTCTCCAGAAATTCCAGCTATTTGCGGATCAATTACTGTTACCATAAATTGCAAAATGATAAAAATGCATATAAATTCTGTTAGAAGATTCCAACCCTACATTAGATTTAATTATTGAGCAGATAGACGGCAAAATATGATTACAATAATTGGATCAGGCAAAGTTGGGGGTGCAGCTGCACTATTTACTGCACTAAAAAGACTAGACAGAGAAATTCTATTGCTTGATGTAGTCAAAGGCTTGCCACAAGGCGAGGCAATGGATCTAAATCATATGCTTTCAGAGCAGGGAATTGATGTCAGTATTCGTGGATCAAATGACTATTCTGACATGAAAGGTTCTGATATTGTAGTTGTTGTTGCAGGATCTGGTAGAAAACCAGACATGACTCGCATGGATCTTTTAAAAATTAATTCTGGAATCGTAAAAGACGTTGTTGAAAATATAAAAAAATTTGCAAAAGACTCGATAATCATTCCAGTTACAAACCCATTGGATCCAATGACTCACATAGTATACAAGGTCTCAGGATTTGGAAGAAATCGAATTTGTGGGATGGGCAACATGCTTGACCTTTCAAGATTCAAGCAGTTCATACATGAGGCAACTGGTCATTCTCGCGACTCAATTCAGGCATTGGTAATAGGTGAACATGGGGAAAACATGTTGCCACTAGCTAGATTTAGCTCAGTTTCTGGAATTCCACTTGATTCAGTTTTACCACAATCAAAGCTTGCTGAAATTGTCAAATCAACAAGAGAGGTTGCTGCAAAAGTAATCGAGTTAAAGGGCGCTACCGTTCATGCACCAGGTAATGCAATATCTACTATAGTTGGTGCCATTTTAAGAGATGAGAAGCGAGTTATTCCTGTTGCCACTCCTCTTGATGGAGAATATGGACATAATGATGTTTCAATTGGAGTTCCTGCAGTAATTGGTAAAAATGGTGTTGAAAAAATTATTGAGCTTGAACTAGACAGTGACGAAAAAAAGTGGTTTTCAAAAGGCATTGATAGTGTGAAAGCTGCAATATCAGGGATTTAATTAAGATTTTTAACCAAAATCCATAGTAGCAAGACATGGAGCTTTATGATATTTTACAGTCATTAAGTTTGGGAAAAATTTCTGTTTCAAAAGCACAAAAGATGCTTTCTCTTCACTCAATTGATAAAATCGAAGATTATGCCAAGCTGGACATTGGGCGTAAACATAGAAAAGGTATTCCCGAAGTCATATTTGCAGAAAATAAACAGTCTCAAGAAATAAAAAAAATAATTAAAAAAGTTTTGACAAAGTCTGATTGTGTTTTAGTTTCTAGATTGAAAAAAAATGATTATTCTAAGATAGTAAATTTTGCAAGAAAAAGTAGACTAAAAGTAAAAACAGGAAAGAACTCTACTTCGATTCTAGTTTACAGAAAGGATACAAGAAAAAACGGCGGAAAGATAGGAATTGTTACTGCAGGAACATCAGATATTGGGATTGCTGAAGAGTCCAGACTTATGTGTGAAGCAATGAATTGCACATGTATTTGCAGTTATGACATTGGAATTGCTGGAATGCATAGAATGTTTCCTGTATTAAAAAAACTCATCTCTGAAGACGTCTCATCGATAATTGTTGTAGCTGGTATGGAAGGAGCGCTTGCATCACTTGTTTCATCGCTAGTAAATATTCCAGTAATTGGTGTTCCAACATCTGTTGGATATGGTTATGGGGAAAAAGGAGTAGCTGCACTTGCCTCAATGTTACAGAGCTGTTCACTTGGCTTGGCAGTTGTAAATATTGATAATGGGATTGGAGCTGGTGCAATAGCAGCAAACATTGCAAACATGGTAAAGACTAGACATCAATAACTCCAAGATTTGCAAGCTCACTTCCAATTCCAAATCCAATTAGTGCAATTCCCGTTCCAAGTCCTGCCATCTCTATTCCACCTTTGATGATGTTTGTGTTTGCCATTTTTGATTTTACAGCACCTACAACAAATGATGCACTTATGCTAATACCAATTGCAATCAATAGAGGAGTCCATCCTTCACCAAACAAAAATGGAATAATTGGTAACATTCCTCCAAGCAAAAATGAACCAAACATTCTAAACGCACTTTTTAGTGGATGGCCTGCGATATCCAAGTTTAGGTTTAGCTCTTCGGTAAGCATTGTTTTAAGCCAGACTTTTTTGTCAGATGTTATTTTATTTACAATCATCTCAAGGTCTTTTCCTTCAAAGCCCTTTTCTTTGTAAATCTCTTCAATTTCTTTTCGCTCAATGTCTGGCTTGTTCTCAATCTCCCAGTTTTCTCTGTCAATTTCAGACTTTAGCAGTTCACGTTGTGATTTTACAGCAAGATAGTTTTGTACTGCCATTGCCTTTGCGCCAGTAAACATTCCAACCAACGCTGCAAGAATAATAATATCAGAGTCAACATTAGCTCCTCCAACTCCTGCAGCTATGCCAAGTGATGTGTTTATGCCATCTCCAAAACCAAACACAAAATCTCTCATTGCACTTGATTCTTTTAGATGAGGCTCTACATGTCTTGGCTCTGCAGCATCTTTCATGATACTATTGTTTTATCAACTAAAAAATAAGTGATTTTATTCAAAAAACTTGTCGTAAATGATTTATATCATATCGAAATGAGAGAATTAAAGTTGGCAGGCAAAAGGATTGTTCTTACTGCAGATCGCAGTCTTATGACAAACTATCGTGGAAACTTTCTTTATGGTTTTATTGCCTGTGGGCCATATGAGCTTCTTCCCGAATGGGTGTTTGATAAGGTATTTTGTCCTGCAGTTGAGACTGACCCTAAAACTGGTGAGGCAAAGGTAGCTCAAGTAGGTCTAAGGCGTGTTGAAAGTGCTTTACTGCAGGGCTACAAAAGAGATGAGGTCTTTGTTGCAAATCCAGATTATTTAGAAAAATCAATTGGTCCTGACACCAAAGTTGTTGGGATAAATGTTATGGATCCGCTTGGAATGGCACCTGTCACAACTACAATGTCGCCAGAAAAGTTGTCTTATGTTGCAATGAAGTTTAAACGAATGTGTGCTAAAATAATCCAGCTAAAAAAACAATACAATTTTCATGTTGTAGTTGGGGGAAATGGTGCGTGGGAGCTTGCAAAGTCAGATAGAATGAAGATTCATGGCCTAGATACAGTTGTTGTTGGCGAAGCAGATGAGCTTGCACTTGACTTGTTTAATGATTTAGAAAAAGGCAATGCGCCAGAGCTGATGCACTGCTTTGTTAAAAATATACAAAACATTCCAATCATCCAAGGACCTACTGTTAACTCACTGATTGAGGCAATGCGCGGATGTGGAAGGGGATGTGACTTTTGTGATGTAAACAAGAGATCAAAAAAAGACTTACCGCTTGAAAGACTGAAGTATGAGGCAAAAATCAATCTTGACTATGGCTTTGATTCCATATGGCTTCACTCTGATGAGATGCTCCTTTATGGTTGTGATAACAAGGACTTTCAGCCAAACTATGATGCCATAATTGAATTATGGAAAGGGCTCAAGGGCCTTGGTGCAAACTTTATTGGCACAACACATATGACGTTTTCTGCAGTTGTATCTGATCCAAAACTATTACATGATATGTCTGAAGTAAATGACATGCACAAGACTGGCAGATGGCTTGCAACAAACCTTGGAATTGAAACTGTTGCGCCAAGAATGGTCAAAAAACATCTTGGTGTAAAGGCCAAACCTTTTTCATCAGATGAATGGGGGTGGGTTGTAAGAGAAGGCGCAAGAATTCTAAACGAGAATCATTGGTTTCCTGCGGCTACTATTATTATTGGCTGGCCTGATGAAACACCTGATGAAACGCAATATACTATTGATATGATGGCAGACTTTAGGGCCACAAACTTCCGTGGCCTTGTTGCACCATTACTTTATCAGGACTTTTCTGAGAAAAACTCGATGCATTTTGGAAATCTAAATGAGGCTCAGTTTACATTGTTTTGGAAATGCTGGGAAAATAACTTGCAAGTAATTAATGACATAATTCCAATCATACTTCGCAACAAGACCTATGGACCTCCAATGAAATTAATCATGTATGGTATGATAAAGGCAGGAACATGGGCTATTATGAGATACTTGCGAGGTTTGTGCAAGGATCTTTTCAATGGCAGACTGCCAGAAGAAATTGTTGAAAAATATGCAAGAAGCAGATCTGTTACTGCGCCACTATACAGAAAATAGATTTTATAGATTTTTCAGTGCTTGATCAACTAACGTATTTCTTTTTGGAGTCATGACAATAAAGTAGACTTTGTCTGCCCGCTCTATTGCGTTTACTGATTTGTAAGAGTTTGCGTTAATATCATACTCTAGAATTTTTCCATCAAGTTTTCCTTTTGTATATATCAAAAGATAGACATCGCCAGTTGATGGGCTGAGTGGGATAATAGAGAAAACATAACCTTTGTACGAGTTTATTGGCATTGTGTTCTTCATTGGTGGAATTACTGATGCCATGTACCTGAAGATGTCTTCTACTGTATCAAATTCTTCATACTCTACATGCATTATTTTTTTATGAAGATTACAGTATAATAACTTAGAGGATAGTTGCTATAGTACGATTGTCAATTTTTATCATTTGTGATTTTGTGGTTCAATATCCATTATACTAATAAAAAAAGTAATTTGTAAAAATTTACTTTCTATTTTTAAGCTTAAACACTATCAATGCTGGTGCAACAAAGTACATTCCAATATTTAGTAAGATAACTCCTATTCCATAACCTAGCATCTCAGCTTCAGAGTCAATGTCAACATACTGTAGCAATGACAGTGATAATAGCAACGGTGTTATTGCAACTTTTACAGTTTCCTTAAACATTGGGTTTTGTCTTTCAAGGTCAGCTATTGCTGGTGAGAACGAATAGTAGAATGAATTGAATGCAGTCATAAATGATGTGCCTGAGGCAGTTGCAAGTACAGTATTGTCCCTTATTTCTCGCAAGAATTGGACTTGTGGTGCTAGCTCAGAGCCAAATGTTGCAGTTGCAATCAAGCATCCCCCGCCTTCCTCTTCAGGCTCTTTTTCTTCAGGCACACATTGTCCATTTACTAAAACAGTACCTGCGCCACAGACTGGTTCTTCTACTTCTGGCTCTTTATCCATACATTGACCATCTACTAGAATTTGGTTTTCACCACAAACTGGCTCTTCTGTTACTTTTGGTACACATACACCATTTTCCAATTTTTCATCAGGTCCACAAGTTATTGGTGGAGGAGGTTCCTTGTCAATACATTTTCCGTTTACCAATTCTTGGTTTTCTCCACATGTCAAGGCCTCACCGCCTGTAAACTGAAATGTTGCTTCAGCAGGCTGAGAACCATACTTGACTTTGGCAGTATATTCACCCGATAGCTTCCATAGTGGGCCTGCGGCTTTGAAAATAGCTTCATATTCGCCTGTATCCTCATTAGGCGATACCTGTGCAATACTTACTATAGTGCCAAGTGGATCTAAGATAATTACTGTAACGGCTGTTTTGTCAGTTCGATCATAATCTTTTATTGCACCTCGAATTGTCACAGTACCGCCGCTCTCATACAATGGAGATTCAGATAAAGCAGTTAATGGTGCAACATTATGACTTTCAGAAAATGCAATTCCGGCGATGCCAGTTGAAGATACTATTCCAATTAGCATAACAATTGCTAGGTATCTCAGTATCTTCATTTGCTTGCTACTATGCACAATGCAGAGTATTTATATATTCTATGAAAGAAAAGTTGACTCGGTTATATTCGAATTAGACTATTTTTAATGTCTTAATAAATATCGGCAATACTTTTCTTAAATTGTTAGATAATGTTTGTGCAGCGAACTAGGGTTCTGCAAATTTCTTTAATTACAATACTTTCAGCTTTTGCAGTTGAGCTAGCTTTTGGTCTATACTCTAACAGCCTTGCTCTGATAACAGATGCAACCCATGCCCTCCTAGACAGTGTGGTTACAATGGTTTTGCTTTTGGCAGCTAGGATGGCAATAAAACCACCTGATGCAGAACACACTTACGGTCATGGCAAGATAGAATCACTTGGCGGATTGTTTGGTGGAATTGCAATTTTGCTAATTGCGATATTTTTTATTTATGAGTCGATAGTTCGTATGCAAAGACCACCACCAGCTGTTTTGCCTGGAATGTTTGCTATGATTGCAGGGTTTTATACAATAGGTATTGATGTTTTTAGAATTTCACTTCTCAAAAAAACTATAGCAAAGATTGGTGGCGAAACACTCAAGGCTGACTTTTACCATGCATTCATGGATCTAGGCTCGACAATTGTTGCAATAATTGGTATTGCACTAGTTACAATTGGGTTTTATTATGGCGACTTTATTGCGGCACTGATTTTAGGTGTGCTTCTAGCGTATCTTAGCCTAAAGCTAATCTATAAAACATCTTCTGATCTGACAGATATAATATCGCCAGACTTGGTAAATCAGGTTAGAACAATTGTTTCAAAAACAGATGATGTTCTAAGCACAGGGCCAATTCTTATGCGAAAATCAGGCGATACAATATTTGCCGATATTACAATATCTCTTCGTGCAGATGTTAGCTTTGACAAGGCACATGAGATTAGCAATAAGGTTGAAGACAACATAAAAAATTCTATTCCAAGTCTGAAAACGACAATTCATTTTGAACCTAGCTGGACAGATGTACCACGTGACTCTAAAATACATGAGCTTGTCTCATCAATGAAAGATGTGAAGGGAGTTCACAATGTTAGCTCCTATTCATCTGAAGGAAAAATTTTTGTCAGTCTTCATGTAATGGTTGACAGAGAAATAAATCTTGAACAGGCTCATAAAATCTCAGAAATAATTGAAGAAAAAATTCAAAAAAACATACCAGAAATTGATCATGTTACAATTCATCTAGAGCCTTATGTTACGGTTCCACAAAATTTCAAAGCGGAAGAAAAAGAAACAGAGAAAATTGTAAAAATAATCAATGAGTATTCTGAAATAAAAAAAGTTGGTAGAATTGTTACACTAAATTTTAAAGATGTGTTAAAGATTGATGTAGACTGTTCTTTTGATAAAAACTTGTCAATTGAAAATGTTCATGATCTAACATCACAGCTTGAACAAAAAATTAAAAGTCATTTCAAAAACGCAATAATTACAATACATCCAGAACCGCTTTAGATCAAAATACTTGTAAGATACATCACGAGCATGCCAACGGCAATACCTGAAACAACTGCCGTACTTAATAATTTTTTGTCACCTTCATCTTGCAACCACCTGATCAAAATCACAATCACCTGAAATATCGCACCTGCTCCAATTGATAAAAAAATGATTGCCGTAAATGGCGAATAAACAAAGCCACCAACCCATGCACCAAAGATTGCAGGTGCTCCTGCCAAAATACCTAGTCCTGCCAGCAGGCCAATCATTGGTTTTCCTTTTGCAAGAGGCGATGCTATTGCAATTCCTTCTGTTGTGTTATGGATAGCAAAACCTACAATCAAAAATGTGCTCAGTGCTACCTGACCTAGACCTATTGCAGCACCAATTGCCAAACCTTCACCAAAGTTATGAAGACCAATTCCAATTGAAACCATCAAAGCAACTGCAACAGGTTTTGTCATGTGGCTAAGGCTAGCGTTTTGTACTAGTTTCTCCCCTGCATAGTATAATGCTAAAAATGACAACAAAACTACGGTTGCAACAAGTAGGACGCCATTAAACGAGTCTGCAAGAGTGTCTTTTGATACCTCTAGTGCCTCCTCTGTTGCATCAATTCCCAAAAACAGCAACAAACCTGCAGTTAGTGCTAAAAAGAAATGGTACTTGCTTTTGCTTATTCGCCTTATGAACGGAAGCCAGAGCAATCCAATCATGACTGGTATTATTCCTACATAGGTACCAATTATTCCAAAAAATCCTGCAAGCTCAAGACTTGGCTCAAGTGATGGAGCTGCAGCCTTTACTTCTTTTTCAAATCTAGTGCCATCATCTGTTGTTATGCCAATGAGATAAGGCTCTGCAACGTTCCATGAAAACGGAATTCGTACAACTGCGGTTTCAAATCTCTCCAAGTGTTTGTCAGGTTCTATTGCTGCTGGATGGATTCTGTCATTTATGTCTGCCATTACAACATCTATTGCCATAGGACCAGTGTTTCGAACAGTTACGGCAATTTCAGAGTCTAGGAATTCTATTTTTTCAATTGTTATTTCTGGAAGTGAGACTCCAAGATCTATAAGCCCCGATCCTGGACCAAAAATGTATGCTATCATCACAACAAGAAATGCAAATGGGATTATTCCGCTTGCTACAAGTTTTACCCTTGATGTATTTTTTACTTCCATGTTTTTCACTCTACTTTATCCTCAGAGTTTTTTGCCAAAAAGATTCCAACCCATCCCTTTTCTGAAAACTCTACCTTGTGTGCATGAAATAGATACTTGCCTGGATATGTATACTCAAACTCCATAATTCCTCGCTCGGATTGTGAAAGCGTTATCATGTCAGTAAAGGTAAAAGGAATAGTATCTGTTCCTGTTGGATAATAATAGTATAGGTTTCCATGTAGGTGAAAGTTGTTTATTGGATCAAACTCTAACATGTTGACAACGTAAATTCGAACAAGTTCGTTTGTGTTTATCTGGATTGGGTGATGCTGATAATAAAATGGAATCGAGTTTGCTGCATAAAAGTTGTTTTCAGTGTCAAAGTCTGTATCAAACCCATTTAGAACCATGACCATTTCATCAGCTTTTGGTCTTCCTTCTTTTGGATCAACAATGTATACTCCATAGAGCCCATGTGCAATGTGTTCCTCAAGTGGCATTACATGGCAGTGATATGGATGGACACCAACTGGAGCTGCATCCCATTCATATGTAAATTTCCCACCAGGCCCAACAGGCTCAAAGACTCCATCCATGTTGGCTTGATGTATTCCATGAAAATGCATCGTATGTGAACGCTTACCGTTATTTATGAAATGAATTCTCACTAGATCTCCTTCGGTTGCACGAATGGTTGGTCCAGGTACAGTTCCATTAAAGGTCCAAACATTATAAAATACACCTGGTGAGATTTCCATAATTTTATCATCTTCTGCAATAATTGTAAACTCACGTAAGGTTCTACCATCATCAAGTGTAGAGACATGTCCATAGCTAAACTCTCGCAGATATTTCTGTGGATCAAATTCAACAGTTTGTGGTAGATATACAGGATCTAAGATATCTCCAGTTGTTTTAATTACTGCACCAGAATGAGTGACAAAAGTCTTTTCAGTTTGTGCGTCGATCATTTCAGGAAATACAAAGTATAGTAGAGATATAGAAACTACAGCTACTATTACAGTAAGCATCAACTTTGCATTAAGTTTTATCATAACTTTGTATCTTAGAGTTATGAAAGGCTATTTAATATTTAGCCTAGGCTAAATTTATTAGTTTTAACTAATTTTATTAATCAAATTTAATTTTGTAAAGAAATCATACAGTCAATACCATTTTAACTAGCAGTATAACAAATTCACCATGCTAAAGCCTGCAATTATGATGTCAATGGTTGGAGGGCTAATAGCAGTAGGAATTATTCTTTCATTTTATGGGTCTCAAGTAATTACAGAGGGACTTTCACAAAAAGAGGAACTTGTAGTGTCAGGTGGCTCACTTGAGGTTTCCTCCAATATTGATGCAAGTACGACTAACCTTGGAGTATATGTTATCCAAGTACAAAACTTTAAGGAAAGAGCTATACATGCCAAGATTTTTGATCCAGTTGGTGCAGAGATTGTCTCAACTATAGTTGACAAAGAATCATTTGAGCAAAGATTTGCGGTTGCGACAAGTGGAACCTACAAGCTACTAGTTGAAAATACAGGTCAGGAACAAACACTAGTGGTTGCAGTAATTGGACCAATGCCTGATACAAGCAAGATTTCTTTTGGAATAACTGGATTTTATATTTTGATTATAGGGTTGATTGGTATTGTTGGTGTTGGCATTTATTCAATAAAGAGATAGACGTAAAAAATCTAGTTAAGATAGCTATCCATTGTCGTTAAACTATCAATTGTCGTATCAAAAGTACTACTTTTTTCCATAACTTGTCCAAGTTTTTCCGCATTAGCTGTATAGATTGTCTTATTACTGTCATTTGTTTGCCTTACAAAATCATGTTTAAGAAGATACGAGAGTTTGTTTTTTAGTTCCTCCTCAGAAATTCCTAACTTACTGGCAAGGTATGATGATTCTTTGCCGCCGCTTTCCAGGTCTGCAAGTATTTCTGATATTTCTGGATCAAAAATGTATTCAATTATTTTTGAATTGTCGTAGATGTCTTCCAATTTGATCAGATGTTTTGTTTTGAGCTTAAAACCTTTCTTGTTTTTGCAAGATAGTCGTGAACTAGAACCTTATCCATGTTTTCATCGTTTATGTGATATGTTTTTCCCTTTAGTTCCTTTTCTAAATCTTGGATATAGTCTAAAAGTTCACTCTCATCACTTACAACTATGCTGTCAATCTCTATCCCATCACGCTTGCATCTTCTTGCTTCAAATACAGTAAGTTCGTTAATTTTTGGATCAACTTTTTTGTATCTGTAGCAGAGATAGACTAGGCGTCCCTCGTCTATGTCTAGTTTCATGTTACGCTCTTTTTTTACTTTGTAGATTAGTGATTCCTCAGGGGAATAAAAGTTAGAGTACGGTTTGTCTGAGAGGATTTCATTTTTTTGTGAATCGTTTTCAATAAAGCAAGCGCTTGGCTGTCCGTCTGTTATCATGACAATTCTTTTGTTTTGTGCAGTGTTTTTTTGCAGTATTTTTCTTGCAAGTCTAAATGCTGCCTGATAGTTTGTATAGTGCAAAAAATTATCGTTTGCATCATATGTTTTAAGAAATGGTATATCAAATGGATTTACTTGCGATGCCATAGATGCAAAGCCAATGACATAGATAGAGTCATTTGGAAAGTATTTTTTGTTCAGTGCATAAAGGCTCCATAATGCCTTTTTTGCAGATTCGATCCTACTTTTCCCTCCTTTACCAAGAATTGACTTCATCGTTGAACTGAGGTCAATGCAGTATACTACTGCAACACGTACATCCTCAATTGTCTCAAATTCTTCAAGATCATCTGTTTCAATTGAAATTGGAAATTGTGCCTTCCCAGTTTTTGAGATTCGCTGGACTGCGTTTAAAATTGTGTGAGGAACGCTAAGAAATCTGATATCATCACCGAGTTCAAAGTTTTTTGTTGTATCTATTGTGACGTTTCCATCACCAAAAGAATTTGTGTTGTGCAACCCAAATTCGTCTGAGCTGAGCTCCTTCATTACATCTTGAAGGATTTTGTTTCCTATCTCAAAAAATCCCTTGTTTGTAAGCCAGTTTTTTTCATCACGCATGTATCCTTTTGCTATCAAGTATTTTGTAATGGAAAATGATTCGTCTTGCGATGGATCATCGGTGTCTTGGCCTTCTAGCTTTTCATCAACAGAAGACTTTAGTGAATCACGTATTATCTGATCAAGATCTTCAAGTTCAGGCGTCTTTTCCCTGATTGCCTGCTTGTATAAAGATTCTAGAATTTTCTGTAGCTTTTGATCCGAGATAGAATCTTTGTCTTTTGTTTTGCCTTGTTGTTTGTTTGCAGCAAAATATACAAAGTTTTTTGCATTATGCGGCGACATAGCCAGCTTCTTTTTTATCTAAGATCTTTGGTGTTGTCCAGCAAAGTCCTTCAAGAATGATTTCAGTCAAGGTACAACGAAGCTCATTTTCGTCCTGTATATCAAGGGCTTTTACACTTATGTTATGTGGCTTGGCAACTTTTTCAAACTCACTTTGTTTTTGGCGCATGTGATCTAGCTTTGCCTCAATAAGCTTTTTGAGGTTTGTGAAATTTTCTAGCTGTGAGTGATACGATGTCTTTCCGTTTGACCAGATCATTTTTTGCGATATCTGAAATGTATTTTGTCCAAATTCTTGCTTGATTGATTCAAGCAATGTAGAATCAATGGTTTCAAGAACCTTTAGACATATTTCTTTGATAGACTCATCAATTATTTTAGAAAATACTTTTTGGCGGTTTTCCAGAGTATCGTCCAGTTCTGCAAGCTCAAACTTTGCGACTTGGTTTAGGCAGTACATGTCAGACAGTCTTGGTGTTGGAACTAGCTTGTGAGCAAGCGCCCTTGTTCTTTGTGCCTCACCGACCAGCAACTCTAGTCCGTGAACTCCAAGTCTTACGCTAACTCCTCTTTCTTGATTTACTTGTGAAGTGTTTCGAGTTTTTTGTATTACAGTGGCCAGAGCCTCAAGAACAGAAACAGGTACAAAAGACTTTGAGATTTCTGCCTCTTGTAAAATAATTAGCATCTCATCTGTGATTGTTTTTGGATAGTGTGTATGGATATGGCTTTTTAGTCTGTCATAGAGTGGTTCTATGACTTTGCCTGAATGTGTGTAGTCAATTGGGTTTGCAGTTGCAAAAAATGTTGTCCTAGGCTCAAAAATTACAGGGTAAGATCCTGTTGTAAAGCGACCTTCTTGCAGTACAGATAACAAAGCCACCTGTTTTCTTGGATCAAGTACTGGAAGTTCATCGATACAAAATATTCCATGTTTTGCCTGCATCAGCTGACCTGGAGAGTATGATTCTATTTTGTACATTTCTACTCCCTTTTTAGCAACTTTTACTGCATCAATGTATCCAACTAGATCCTTTACTGAAATATCTGGAGTTGCAAGAACATATCTGAATCGTCTTTTTCCTTCAATCCATTCTATCTTTGTGTCAAGTTTGTTGTCGGAAATTTTTTCAATGCTTTCCGGACTGATGTAAAATTTTAGGCTGTGATTTTCATCTTTGTCTTCTAAAATAGACACAAGTTTTTTTTGTGGCAGATCCATTGGACAGTCGTTTGTAATGCTATTTTTTATAACGGGAATTGGTGAAAGTAAAGTTTGTGCTATTGTTTCAATAATCTTTGTTTTTGCTTGTCCTATTTGCCCAATGAGAAAGACATCATGTCTTGACAGGATTGCTCTATCTAGTGAGGGTATTACGTCATCATCATATCCAATGATCCCTGGATATCTTGTCTGCTCTTTTTTCATTATTGCTATGAGGTTTTGTCTGAGCTGTTCTTTTACTTCAACTAGCTTGTAGTTTATGGATAGCAAGTCGCCAAGTGTTTTTATGTCGTTATAATCCTCCGGGACTCCCGACATTATTTCAGTGTACTTTGGTGAGGAGCTATAACTTTGCTCAACTAGTTGTGAGAAGCTTTGTTTCAATTTGATAAATTATGGTTTGTTTGAATTTATAATAGTACCTTGCTCAAAAAGCAAAGATGACAATTTTTTGAATTTTTCTTAGCATGGTTTTTATCGGGGGTACTTTGATTTTTGCATACTTGAGCACACAAGAATACAGGCATATTGTAAGAATTGTCGGAAACGATATTCACGGAGACAGAAATATGCTAATTGGACTTACGCAAATAAGAGGAATAGGATATGGCTTTGCAAGCGCAATTCTTGACTCTCTAAAAATTGATCATCATAGCAACATTGGTTTTCTGTCCGATGATCAGGTAAGATCAATTGAAAATATAATTAAAAACCCAGAATCTGCAAAATTTCCTTCTTGGTTTTTGAATAGACGAAAGGATCTTGCCACAGGAAAGTACATGCATCTGATTACATCTGATATTGAATTTTCGGTTAGAACAGATATTGAGCGTGAAAAGACAGCTAACAGTTGGCGTGGATTTCGTCATACTTTTGGATTAAAGGTCAGAGGGCAAAGAACTCGCACCACAGGACGAAAGGGCGGTGCAGTTGGTGTCCAAAAAGGCGGAAAAGTTTTGCCAGCTGGAGCTGTTGTTCCAGGTGTAACAGAGGGAGCAGTACCAGCTGAGGGCGCTACATCAGCTGCAGGGGCAGCACCAGCTGCAGGAGCTGCTGCAACAGATAAGAAAGGTGCACCTGCGGATAAGAAAGGAGCTCCGGTAGATAAGAAAGCTGCCACACCAGCTGCTGATAAGAAGGATGCAGGTGCTGCAAAAAAAGAAGCGCCTAAAAAAGATGCAGGAAAAAAGTAGGCGATTAGATGGGAGATCCTAAATATCCAAGAAAAAAATGGAGAAAGCCAAAACGTCCACTTAATTATGAACTAAAGATGGAAGAACTAAAGACACTTGGCGCCTTTGGGCTTAGAACAAAGCGAGAGTTATGGAAAGCACATACAGAACTATCAAGAGTAAGAAACCAAGCTCGTTCCTTACTTGCCCTAAGACAAGAAATTAGAGAAAAAGAAGAACCAGTCCTGCTAAAAGCTCTATCAAGGGTCGGATTGGTAAAAAGAGAATCAACACTTGATGATGTCTTAAACTTGCAAGTTACTGACTTGTTATCACGAAGACTACAAACAATTGTCAGAAAGAAATTGAATTTTAAAACTCCATACCAAGCTAGGCAGGCTGTTATTCATGGACATATAATGATTGGCGACAGAATTGTTGATGTGCCGTCATACATAGTAAAAGTTGATGAAGAATCAAAAATTCGTCTTGCACCAGATTCATCATTTAACGAGCTTTTGTCTGAAACTAAAGAACAAGAAGTCGAAGATTCAGCCGAACAATCATAAGTTAAGCTTATCTGTAAATATCATATAATTGGGATCATACAATGTGTTCAATAATAGGCTATTATGGTAATGGTGCTGCCGCACCGATTCTAGTCAAGGGATTGAGACGAATGGAGTATCGAGGCTATGACAGTGTTGGCATTGCAACAAAGTCAAACAATCAGATTCTTGTGAAAAAGGGAGTTGGAAAGGTAGTTGAGGTAAATAACATGTTTCAGCTTGACAAGCTTCCTGGAAATGTAGGCTTGGGACACACAAGATGGGCGACTCATGGAAAAGTAACAGATGTTAATGCCCACCCACATCCAAGCAATTCAGGCAAAATTGCTATAGTCCATAATGGAATTATTGAAAATTTTAGTGAGCTAAAGGCTGAGCTGCAAAAGGAAGGATATACATTTCAAAGTGAAACTGACAGTGAAGTCATTGCAAATTTACTGCAGAAAAATTTTGATAAAACATCAGACGTTAAACTATCAATAAGATCTACTGTGTCTAGGCTAAAGGGACACTATGCATTTGTAGCTATGTTTGAGAATGGTACTTTGGCTGCAGCAAGATATCATGAACCATTGATTGTTGGAGTTGGCGAAGATGATTATTTTCTCTCAAGTGATGTTTTAGGATTTATAGAAAGAACAGATGATGCGATTTACCTTGATAACGGAAATTTTGCACTAATAGATCCATTAGGGCTTAAGCTTTACAATTTTGAAGGAGAGCTGATCAAATACAACATTACAAAGGTCTCAAAAGAATTTGCCGACGCATACAAAGGTGATTATGCACATTATACGTTAAAGGAGATCTCAGAACAGCCAGACACTGTTTTAAAAGCAGGCGAAAATACTCAAGATGTAATAACACAAACGGTTGATTTTATCAAACATGCAAAAACTGTATACATTACAGGTAGCGGAACAAGCTATAACGCTGCACTTGTAGCAAAGTACCTAATGTCAAAGTATGCAAAGATAAAGGTAGAACCAATAATCGCAAGTGAGCTTCCACACGATCCAGAATCCATAGAACAGAATTCCATATTAATTGCAATTTCGCAAAGCGGAGAGAGTGCAGATGTTTTAGAAGCAGTAAGAATTGCAAAAAATTCAAATGCCAAGGTTTTATCTATTGTAAATTTATTGACGTCTTCACTTGTACAAGAGTCCTCACTTGTGATTGGCATGAATTGTGGTCCAGAGATTGGAGTGGCTGCAACAAAGAGCTTTACATCACAGCTTGCAATACTTTACAAGATTGCCGATGGACTCTGTAATGGATGCCTCAAACCAGATTTTGATAATACAGCAAAGGCAATTTCTAAAATATTATCAAATCATTCCAAGATTAAAAAAATTGCAAGAGAACTCAAAGAAGTCTCTGACATTTACATATTGGGAAGAGGAATTAATTATCCAATTGCATCAGAGGCTGCACTAAAGCTAAAGGAGATTACCTACATTCATGCAGAAGGAATACCTGGTGGCGAGCTAAAACATGGACCTCTTGCATTGATGGACTCTAATGTGTATGTTGTAATACTTAACCCCGATGATTCTACTTACAGCGATACGCTAACAAGTGCAAATGAGATCAAAGCAAGAGGTGCAAAAATAATTGGTATTTCAGATAAGAAAAGCAATGTCTATGATCACTGGATCGAAATTCCAAAAGTTGACGAGTCTTTGTATCCATTAATTGAGATAGTTCCAATCCAGCTTTTGGCATATTATTGTGCCCTAGAAAAGGATGCAGACCCTGACTATCCAAGAAATCTGGCAAAATCAGTTACTGTCAGATAATTTTTCGATATTCTTTTTCAATTAATTCTAGTAGTGTCTGAGTGTCAATTCCAGTTTTTAGTATGGCAGAAATCATGCTGCCTCCTGCGCCTGCGCCTTCCTTTACAAATCCCTCAGAAAATGCCTTCAGACCTGCAATTTTAGAATGTTCTAGTCTTGGGTTTACAACAAGTATTGGAACATCAGCTATCGTAGTTATAGTATCAACAAAGTTTGCACTCTTGTCTTCGATTATGTATGATGTAGTACCAATTGCAAGTTTGTTTTGGTTAAATCCAACCGACTTGCCAAATGCCAATACTGCTGCCATCTGGGTTCCGCCTGCAAGCATGACATTTGTGATTTGAGATGCAGAGCTAATCATTCCTGCAACAAGAGGAATCATTGGATCCCCAACATTTGATACAATCTCATAAGGATCATCAGAACCAAGTCGCTTTAGTGCATCAAAAACAACCTTTTTTTTCAGATCAATTGGGTTTTGTGGCATACTTGAGCTGACCATTGCGTTGATTCCTAGTCCTTTTAAGACAGCCAATGCAGTGGTTGTTCCTCCTGGAATGCTTTCTCCAATTACCAGACAGTCAGTAAGTGATGCAAGTGTTCTTCCAATTATTCTTCCATAATCTACTGCATGTAAAACAGCTGAGCGATCAAGTGCTGGTTCAAGTGAAATATTTTTTCCAGGCTTTATCCCTGTTTCAAGATATGGAATTTGTGGCATTATCTTGCTTCCAGAGTTTATTACAATGTGCGGAATGCTTGCTACCTCCAGTGCTGTCTTTGTAAGAAGGGCAGGAGTTGGCTTGCCGTCAGGTGTCATTGGAATTGCCTTTATACACTTGCAAGATCCATAATACAGAAATTCTGCATCTGCTGGCGGTGTAAACTTGATAATCTCTTTGTTTTGTCCTGCTACTGTAATTCCTGGAATTTCACATGTTTCAGTATATGAGATCACAAAAGAAAATAAAAAATTCTTTTTTTGTGTGTCTTCAATAAAATTTCCCCCTTTGTCCAAGTTTCCAAGAATTTGAATGTGAACCACTAGTTATCCTCCTAATAGCTCAACAAACTCCTCTTCTGTTCTTGATTCCATTACAAAGTTTGTTTCTTTTTGCTCTCCAAGAGTTGATACTGGTCTAGTACCATAGTTATGACCAGAATACATTACAAGATTATCATCTAGTTTTGCTAACACATCAAAAAGGCTGTGATAAAGCTCATTTGCGCTTCCTCCAGGAAGATCAATTCGTCCACAATTTCCAACAAAGAGTGTATCTCCTGTCAGTATCTTGCCATCTCCCACAAGGCATATGCTATCCTTTGAGTGTCCTGGTGTATGAAATACAGTAATTTCAGATCCACCAAAGTGTATCTTATCACCGTTTTTTACAGCGATATCATGTTTGAGCGTAGATGCCTCATGCTGAATGATTTTTGCACCAGTTGCATTTGCCATTGCCTCGTTTCCAATAGTATGATCAAAGTGGTGATGTGTGTTAATGATGTATTTTATCTTTAGATTATTTCGTATGATTAGCTGTTCAACTGCATCTAGATCCCATGATGGGTCAACTAAAACTGCCTCGCCTGTTTTCTCATCTTCTAAAACATAGGTAAAGTTTTGCATGTTTCCTACCTGTAGCTGGTGAACCTTCATAGTACTCCAACTTCAGCTTCTGGAGGTATGCCAATCTTTTCAACAAATATTTGGCCACACATGTCCTTTCTTTTTGGCATTCCAATCTTCATTTTGTGAAATGTTACTGTCATGTCTGCCTTGACACATATGTTCGCAGTATTTCCTGTATCAGGATCAAGTCCAGAGGGGACATCTACAGCCAGCTTGAAGGCCTTTGCTTTATTGATAAATGTAATAGCAGATGCATATGGTTCCTTAATCGTTCCAGCAATTCCTGTTCCAAGTATTCCATCAATTATAACATCGACGTCAAAATCATAGTGGGGTTGTTCTCCTGTAACTAGCTTTACAGAGCTGATCTTTTCTAAGAGTTGCCAGTTCCATCTGCTTTCCTCAGTCTTTATCTTGTCAGGGTTTCCAAGTAAAACAAGTGTTACTTTTGCGCCGTATCCTGCCAAGTGTCTTGATATAACTAGTGCGTCGCCGCCATTGTTTCCTAATCCTGCAAAAACAAGAATCTTTTTTGACGATACATTGCCGACTTTCTCAACAAGACGCCTAACTGCCGCAGCTCCAGCATTTTCCATCATAAATTTTCGTAAAAATCCCATCTGATGTCCGTTTTCTTCGATTTGCATCATCTGTTTTACTGTTATTTCCACAACCTATTGACAAAAATTAACGTAAAATAAGAGCTTTGGAAAACGGCTTTATCTTGGTTTTTTATGCCTACAAATATTGCTAAAAAATGTAAAAAGATCACTTGATAAAATTACAAAATCGCTCGAAGAGTCACATCAAGCACGTGAATATCTCATCAAAAATACAAGAGACGTTGTTATTTTGTGCAGCCAGTCGATAATTGCAGTCCACAAGGGGGATCTCAAATTGGCTAGAAAAAATGTGCTTAAGGCAAAAATGTTGCTTGCAAAATACAAGAAAAGTGCAAATGGAGATCTTATTCGCTATCTTGCTATACCAGAACAAGAAGTTGTTGAGGCAATATCCTTGCTTTCCATCATACAAGGAAAACCAATTCCATCTGTTAAGTCAATTGGAGTCTCGGATGAATCATACATACTTGGTCTTTTGGATTGTGTTGGAGAGCTCAAGCGTCTAATTTATGATAAAATCAGAATAGGAAAAACATCAGAGTCTGTACGTTTTTTTGAAATAATGGAAAATTTGTATCTGATTTTGTATCCGTTTGCAACTTATGACAAGATTGTAAAGGAGACAAGAAAAAAGCTTGATGTTAACCGAATTCTTGTAGAGGAAACAAGAGCTGCACTTACCGAAGAGATCAGACGTGCAAATCTGATTGATGCAATTAAGAAAATAAAATAATTTTTCAAAAACATGCGGGCGATGGGATTTGAACCCACGAACTCCTAAGAGACTAGCCCCTCAAGCTAGCGCCTTTGGCCAGGCTCGGCGACACCCGCAACGAATTTTCATGCAGGGTTTTTATAATCCTTGATTACATTTGCAAAACATGCTGGTACCAGTTAGATGTTTTACCTGTGGTAACCTCATTGCAGACAAGTTTGAAGATTACCAAAATAAAGTTCGTTTTGGCGAGGAAGCTGCAAAGGTTCTAGATTCTTTAGGTGTGAAAAGGTACTGTTGCAGAAGAATGTTGATAACATCAGTTGAGACCATTCAGCAAGTGGTTCCATTCTATGAGGCAATAAGACGAAGGCATCTTGAAGTCCAAACTGAGCTAGAGTAATTTGCCAATTACAGCAGTTAAAGGACGATTAATTTACAATAGTAGAGGAAATAAAACAATAGAAATCGATGTCATTTCAGATAATAAGTATCTTGGAAGAGCTTGTGCCCCTTCAGGTGCAAGTGTGGGAAAAAATGAAGCAACGAGTTTTCCAAATGGTGATCCAGAAGAAAGCCTACAGCATCTAAACAATAACATAAAAAAATTTGTTGGACTTGATGCATCTGATCCTAAGGCAATTTATGATGCAATTAGGACAGTTGATCCCACACCAAACTATACAAAAGCAGGCGGTGCCTTTGCATTTGCATTATCAATTGCAGCGATAGAATCAGCTGCAAGAGCAGTAAGCGAGCCCATATTCAAAATAATATCAAAGAAAAAAGATTGGAAATTTCCTTACCCCCTAGGTAATATTTTAGGAGGTGGAGCTCATGCAGGTCCTGGAACACCAGATATTCAGGAGATATTGGTTTGTGCAAATGGTGCAAAGTCGATTCGAGAAGCAATCGAAACAAACTTGGCAGTGCACAAAGAGCTTCGCAATGTTTTGGAAAAAGAGGATCCTAGCTTTACAAATGGCAGAGGCGATGAAGGTGCTTGGGCCCCAAAGCTTGACAACTATAAGGCACTAGATCTTTCTGCAAAAGCAATTGAGAATTTAGGTTATACGCTAGGAAAAGAGGTTTCTCTTGGTGTTGACTTTGCCTCATCTACTCAATGGGATGAAAAGAAAAAACTCTATGTATATGACAGAGCAGGATTTGAGCACACATCAAAAAAACAGATAGAGTTTGCATCAAAAATTATAGAAAAATACAAGCTAATCTATGCAGAAGATGCAGTTCATGAAGAAGCGTTTGAAGATATGTCAGAGCTTACTACAAAGTTTTCAAAAGTTTTGATAACAGGTGATGATCTAACTGTAACAAACAAGCAAATACTCAAAAAAGCAGTCAAGCTAAAATCATGCAACGCTGCAATTTTAAAAGTAAATCAGGCTGGCAGTTTGTATGATGCACTAGAATTTGCAGATGAGGCAAACAATAACAACATCAAATTAATTACATCACATAGATCTGGGGAATCAGTAGATTCTCATATTTCACATATTGGGATTGCAACAAATTCAAAAATGCTCAAAGTTGGAGTTGTTGGTGGAGAAAGAGTCTCGAAACTAAATGAACTCATAAGACTCTCAGAGCATGATTTAATACGCGGTATGGCACAACTTTAAAAACACGAAGATGAGTCAGCAAAGCCAAACTGAGGATATTAAGAAAAAGATTCTCTCGACAGGAATTCGAGTAGGAACTCAGGTAAAAACAAAGTTCATGCTGCCTTTTATCACAAAGGCAAGTCCTGAAGGACTTTACATGATTGATCTAGACTTTACCTTAGCAAGAATTCAAACTGCTGCAAAGTTTATCAATAGATTTGATATCGAAAAGGTTTTGGTTTGCTCAGCTAGAGAATATGCCAATACTCCAATTGAAAAATTCTGTGAGCTGACAGGCGCGAAAATGAGACTGGGCAGATTTATGCCTGGAACTCTTACTAACCCGTCTCTTCCTTTCTATACAGAACCACAGCTTGTTGTTATTTCTGATCCACAAGTTGATGCACAGGCAGTAATTGAGGCTACAAATGCAGGCATACCTGTTGTTGGAATTTCCAATACAGATAATGTGACATCAAAGATAGATCTTGTAATTCCTGCAAACAATAGAGGAAGAAAATCTCTCGCTACCATTTATTGGCTCTTGGCGCGTGAAATTCTCATTGATGGCGGTAGGCTAAGAACCGATGAGCAAATGAAGTACGAAATAGATGATTTTGAAACAAAGATAACGGAAGAGGAAATAGAGTAATGCAGATAAGAACTCCGGCAGTTGCCGGTATGTTCTATCCTAGTGAAAAAAACGAACTCGAAACCTCCATTGATGAGTGTTTTTTACACAGGTATGGCCCAGGCAAAATGCCACCATCTGATACAAAAGAGCAAATCTATGGAGTTATCTGCCCACATGCAGGATACATGTACTCAGGTCCTGTTGCAGCAAACTCATACTATTTGATCTCCTCCCATCCTCCAGAGCTTGTCATAATTTTAGGTCCAAACCATTGGGGCATTGGCTGCAATGTTGCTGCAATGAAAGAAGGCATATGGCAAACTCCCCTAGGACAGGTAGATATAGATTCTGCAGCTGTAAAAGAGCTTGCAAAAAATTGCGATGTTGTTGAATTGGATTTTTTCTCACATACAAAAGATCATAGTCTTGAGGTTCAGGTTCCAATGTTGCAAAAAATCTATCCAAAGTTCAAGATTTTGCCAATAATTTTAATTGATCAAAGCTACAAGATGGCAGTGCAGCTAGGATCATCTATAGCAAAAATTGCAAAAAGCAAAAAAACAATGATTGTGGGTTCTTCTGATTTTACACATTACGAGCCAAATGACTTTGCACATAAACAAGACGAATCACTAATCGAGCCTATTTTGAAATTGGATTTAAAAAAATTCTATGATATTCTCGAACAAAAAAGGGTTAGTGCATGTGGATATGGTGCCATGGCTACAACTATGGCAGCATGTAAGGAACTAGGAGCCACGAAGGGAAAATTGCTAAGATACGCTACAAGTGGCGATATTGCAGGTGAAAAGAGTTCGGTTGTAGGCTATGCCTCTATTTGTTTTCTTTGAAGTCCATCTCATCTTCCCCAGCAAAGGCAATTCTGTTTGGTGAGCATTTTGTAGTATATGGGGTTAAGGCAATTCTTGCTGCAATAGACAAACGAATTACGGTTACAACAACAAAAACAGATGATGATAAAGTTACGATAAGATCAACTATAGCCAGATCAAAGATTCCCGTTTCTACACATTATGAAAAAACAAAAGAGGTTTTTCGCCCCTTTTTTTATATCGCAAAAAAAACCATTCAAAAACATTCTTTCAAAGGAGGTCTAGATATTACAATTGATTCACACGTGCCCTCAGGTGTAGGCTTGGGCTCTTCATCTGCTTGTTGTGTTGCTGCTGCATCATCAATTATGGGCCTGTTTGAAGATAGTTTTCCAGATGAAGTATTGAAAGTGGCAATAGATGCAGAGCGAACCATCTTTAATGAAACGTCTGGTGCTGATTGTACAGTATGCACGTTTGGAGGTCTAATTGAATATGATAAGAAAAATGGCTACAAGAGACTGAATGTAAAACCAAAATTCCATCTTGTTGTTGTAAACTCAAAAATTTCCCATTCAACTGATACGGTTGTTTCCAAAGTAAAAAAATTCAAAGAAAAAAGTGGTGTGTTTTCAAATTTGTGTACGCAAGAGTCAGAGCTTGTTGAGAAGGCAATAAAATCGCTAAAGGAAAATGATCTAGTATCACTTGGCAAGCTCATGTCACAAAATCAAAATTATTTAGAACAGATTGGGGTTTCTAATGAAAAACTTGGTTCTATGATAAAGATTGCAAACAACGTATCATTTGGCTCAAAGATCACAGGTGCTGGTGATGGAGGGTGCATCATAGCACTGGTTGGTGAATCAAATCTCAGTAAAACGATAGATGCTTTTTCAAACAAAAACTATGAGTGTTTTTCAGTTAAAATTGATACAGATGGATTACAGCATAAAATTGAATCTTAAATCAGATACCTTTTAACTGTTCAATTATTTGAAAACAAACATGATACTAATCAAGCTTGGAGGCTCGATTATTACAAATAAAGAAAAACCTCTTTCTGCGAGAAAATCTACAATAGACAAAATTGCAAAAAGTCTCAGAAAACTAGATGAGCCATTTATAGTCGTACATGGAGGAGGCTCTTTTGGACATTATTGGTCTGTAAGGTATGATATGCATACTAGGCCTGCCGTATATAATCAACATGGAGTAGCAGTAATCAAAAATTCAATGATTTCATTAAACAAGATAGTTCTTGATTCTTTTTTAAAAAATAGGCTGAATCCATACTGTCTTCCGCCAACTGACTTTATGAATGGCAATAGACCAATCATAAAAAAAGTAAAAGAGATTGAAAAAATTGCAAAATCAAATCTAGTTCCAATTACTTTTGGTGATGCGCTATGGTATGGCAAAAAAAAGTCATACATTCTATCAGGGGATAGAATCATAACAATTCTTGCAAAAATGATTAGACCAAGACTGTCAATTTTTGTTTTAAATGTAGATGGAGTGTTTTCTGATCTTAAAACAAAAAAACTAATCTATGAGATGAAAGGACAAAGACTTCAAGTCTCTGAAATACAAATGGATGTTACAGGTGGAATGAAACGCAAGCTCAAAGAAGCGTCAGAGATCTCAAGGCTTGGTCTTGATGTATTTTTTGTAAATGGAAACAAACCACAGAGAATAGTTGATGCCATAAAAAAGAAAAAATTTGAAGGTACGTTGTTTCGAGGAATGTAACATGGAAGAATATTTGATACTAGTTGATAAAAACGACAATCCCATAGGTAAAGAAGAAAAGGTAAAGTGCCATTTACCAAACGGCAAGCTTCACAGGGCTTTTACAGTATTGCTCTTTGATAAAAATGGGAAACTGCTTTTAACAAAGCGAAGCAATACCAAGATGCTGTGGCCAGATGACTGGGATGGAACGGTTGCAAGCCACCCAAGAGAATCAGAATCCTATGTATCATCAGCAGAAAGACGATTGCCTGAAGAGATCGGCGTATCAAGTAGGCTTGACTATCTTTTCAAGTTTGAATATCATGTTCCTTACAAAGACATTGGCTCTGAAAACGAAATCTGTGGAACCCTAATTGGAATATTGGACAATTCTGCAACAATCAAACTAGTCAAAGACGAGATAAGCGAGATTGTATGGATTACGCCTAAGGAATTAGTAAGCAATCTCGAAAAAACGCCTGAAATATACTGCCCGTGGATGCTAATTGCGTTATATTTACTACCTTTCTCAGAAATACAAATGCTAAACAAACATCAAGTGGTTTTATCAGAGTGGATAAAAAATGATATAAAAAAAGCATTAAAGAGTTCAATAAAGTTTCATCTACCTGATAACAACTGGAGGATTATTAATTGAACTCTATTGAAAAAAATGCAAAAATTGTAAATCGATATCTTATATCAAAACTAAAAGGAAATCCACAAGAGTTGTACAGTGCTGCATCCCACCTTGTTGTAAGTGGTGGAAAGCGTCTACGACCATATATGGTTATGAAAAGCTGTGAAATGCTTGGCGGAAAGATAAGAAATGCCATCAGTGCAGCTAGTGCAATTGAGATGGTTCATAACTTTACACTAGTCCATGATGATATCATGGATAATGATGAAATGCGACATGGAGTTACTACAGTTCATAAAAAATTTGGAATGCCTATTGCAATTTTAGCTGGCGATGTATTGTTTTCAAAAGCATATCAGGTCGTTTCATCAACAAATCTGCCAAGTAGTTCTGTAATTGGTCTTGTAGCAAGGCTTGCCAAGTCTTGCGTTGAGGTGTGTGAGGGCCAGCTTCTCGATATCAGGATGGCAAAGAGTGAGAAAATACCATCACAGTCACAGTATGTCAAAATGATAGAAAAAAAGACTGCTGCTCTTTTTGAAGTCTCATGTGCGATGGGAGCTATATGTGCAAATGCAAAACAAAGAGACATTTCTAATCTCTCAAGATTTGGAAAAAGTCTTGGCATTGCATTTCAGATAATTGATGATCTGATCGGAGTTTTAGGCAACCCAACTGTTACAAAAAAGCCTGTTGGAAATGATCTAAGGGAGGGGAAAAAATCACTTCCAATACTTTTGGCAATAAATCGTGCAAAAAGTCAAAATAAGGAAATTATCTTAAAGGTGTTTGGCAATTCCTTTGCAACACAAGAGGATATTGAAAACGCACTCAAGATAATGCGCAGGTTGAAAATTGAAAAAACCATAAGACGTCAGGCTCAGTCGTACGCACAAATGGCAAAAAAGTCGCTACAAACCTATTCAGGTTCAGCAAAAAAAGACCTTCTCTCGCTATTGAATTTTGTAGTAAAAAGGAGCTTGTAATTTGGATGATGAATTAAAAAGGCTGATAAGAAAGGTTGCACTACAAAATGCCTTTGAACATGATGGACAAACAAAAGACAAGATAGTTTTATCAAAGATTCTTGGAACAAATGCAGATCTTCGAAACAAGATAAAAGAAATTAATACAGAAATTTCTGCAATTGTGTCGGATGTAAACAAGCTTTCTTTGCAACAGCAGAAATCAGAAATAGAAAAAAACTTTCCAGAACTATTAATCACAAAAGAAAAAACAGAGGAAAGGATTGGCCTACCACCACTAGAAGATGCAGAACCTGGAAAGGTTGTAACAAGGTTTCCACCAGAGCCAAATGGATATCCCCACATTGGTCATGCAAAAGCAGCAATAATTGATGAAGAATATGCAAGAATGTATGGAGGTAAGTTAATTTTACGATTTGACGACACAAATCCAGAAAATGAGCGACTAGAATACTATGCGGCAATAAAAGTAGGTCTTGACTGGCTTGGAGTAAAATATGATAAAGTAAAAAATACATCAGATGATATTGAGCAAATTTATCAAAAAGGACTTGAGATAATCAACTCTGGTGCTGCATATGTTTGTACATGCAAGCAAGAAGTGATTAGCAAAAATAGACGAGAGATGAAATCCTGCAAGTGTAGTACGATTGATCAAAATCAAAACAATGATCGATGGAAAAAAATGTTTGACAAGTTCAATGCGGGGGAGGCAATAGTCAGGTTTCGTGGAAATATGTCATCAGAAAATACTGTAATGCGTGATCCAGTTTTGTTTAGAATAATAGATGAAAAGCATCCATTGCTTGGTGATAAGTATAGAGTATGGCCAAGTTATGACTTTGCAGTTGCAATAGAGGACAATATTGATGGTGTAACTCATGCATTTAGAACAAAAGAGTACGAGCTTAGAAATGAGCTATATTATGCAATTCTTGATGCATTAAAGCTGAGAAAACCAAATATGATGGAGTTTTCAAGGCTAGAGTTTAAGGGCATGCCCGTCTCAAAACGTGTTTTAAAGCCGCTAATTGAGTCAGGTAAGGTTTCATGGTATGATGACCCACGCTTACCTACGCTTGAGGCTCTAAAGAGGCGAGGAATAACTCCTGAGGCGATTAGAAAGTTTGTCTTGTCTTTAGGTTTTACAAAGGCAGACACTCTTGCACCGTTTGATGTTCTAGAGTCATTTAATCGAAAGATAATTGATGAACAAAGTACAAGACTGTTTATGGTAAAAGATCCAAAAAAATTTGTTGTAAAAGGCTTGCCTGCCTCTACTATTACTATTCCAAATCACCCAACAAAAGATTTGGGAAAACGAAATGTTACAGTTGATGAAAATTTTTACCTTTCATTTGATGACACAAAGGATCTAAAACCTGAAAGTAAGATCAGACTGATGGGTATTGGAAATGTGCAAATCAAAACTGTTTCAGATCACGCAACAGGTCAATATGTTGGAGATGAATTAATGGAAGAGATTCCAAAAGTGCAGTGGGTGTCACAAAAAAATTTTCAAAAAATAAAGATCCAGATACCAAAAGCACTTTTTATTGATGATAATTTTAACGAAGACAGTCTAGAAGAAATTGAGGTGTATGTAGAACCATACTATATTGAATTAAAGGAAGGATCAGGGATTCAGTTTGTCAGATTTGGCTATTGCAGAAAGGAATCTGCAAGTATGGCAATTTTTACACACAAGTGATATTATATGAAGATAGCAAGGTTTGCATATTCAGACAAAGAAACATATGGTTTTGTAAAAAATGGAAAGGTAGCAACAAAAGATAATATCATAATAGAGACAGGAGTTCCCCTTCCACAGACGATAAAGGACTTTCTTTTTGATGGCTGGTTTGATGAAATAAAAGAGGATGTTTCAAAAATATCCTACAATGAAGAGCTTTCAAACTTTAAGCTGCTTACGCCAATACCAAACCCACCAAAAATTATCTGCCTTGCCTTCAACTATATTGATCATGCAAAAGAACAAAATTTCACTACACCAAGCGAACCTGTCATTGTTATAAAACCACGAACTACACTTACTGGTACAAATTCTGATATTGTTTGTCCATCCTTTGTAAAACAGCTTGACTATGAAATCGAACTTGCTCTAGTCATTGGAAAAAATTGCAAAAATGTGTCTGAATTGGAAGCAAAAAATGCAATATTTGGCTATACCATACTAAATGATGTTTCTGCTAGAGACATACAAATGTCAGATAAACAGTATACACGTGGCAAGGCCTTTGATACCTTTGCACCTTGTGGCCCATGGATCACTACAGCAGATGAGATATCAAATCCTCAAAACCTCAAGATGGTAACAAAAGTAAATCAAGCCACAAGACAAAACTCGTCAACATCAAAAATGTCGCTAATAATTCCATCTATTGTATCAAAGCTAAGCAAAATTATGACACTTGAAAAAGGCGACATTATTTCTACTGGAACACCATCAGGGGTTGCTCTGAACAATCCAGATATTGACTTTCTAAAGGATGGAGATAAAATAGAAATGGAAATTGAAGGTTTGGGTAAATTAGAAAATACTGTAAAAATTATAGATTAATCCAACAATTTTGTCATGTGATAAAATTCTAGTCTTTTTTCAAGACCAGAATAAGGCGGTAGTTTTTTCATTTTAGTTAGTATCTGAATCCGCTCAAATTTTTTCTCATATGTCAAGTTTTGAACATAGGGAAGAATTTTTTTAATGCCAGACTTTGTTGTGTAAATCAAAGTAAGCATCATAGTTTTTTCAAAATGATCCGGTTCTGTAATGATTCCTAATGAATCGATGCGATCTTGATTCGTTAATATTATGATTTTCTTTTCTTTTACCAATGAGGAAATGGTTGTAGCGTCCAGTGGTAACCATCTCCACGATCTAATATAAAATTCCGAATCTGCAAGATATCTTGCTATTTCTTTAGCTGATTTTGCATGTTGTATGTTAGATGTACTATGTTTTTTTGGCGAAAGAAAGTAGTAATCCCATTTTTCGTTTCTAGCATAATGCAATTTTGAAGCAAGGTTGAGGGATTTGTAGTTTTTTGATTCAATTATCATTGCAGATAGTTTACAACCATGTTTTTTTGCTACAGTTTCTGTCTTAGTTACAAGTTTTTTTGCATATCCTTTTTGTCTATAGTTTGGATTAACTCGTATGCCTTCAATCCATACTAGTTTTGCATCCCGTATGATAAATCCATGGCATATAGCTACAGGATGTTTGTTTTCGCAAAGAACAAAGAAATTTCCTTCATCAGTCCAGTCATCCCAAACGTAGTGAATATAGTCACCCCAAGAAAAGGTCGATTTGCAAAAATCAAGTACTGTTTTTTTGTCTGAAGGTAATGCATTTCTTATTGTTAGTTGCACAAATAAGAAAAACTAGCTTAGCCCTTTATATTGAATAAACAACTGTTTTCGAATTCTATTATTGATAGTAAGAACTAACCATCTATGCTTAAATGCATAACCATTTTTCCGCTGTAAATTTACAAGAATAGCATAGGCTATTCACTCATGTGATAGTACGTAACCAACTGTTTAGATCGAGCTTATCTACAACTGATCGGAAAATTACTTTGGTTACTTAATTATTTAAATACACAATCGTACTTTTGAAAACAGGAAATAGCATGGTTCTTAGTGCTAAATATCCTCTAAAAATTTCGGGAGTTAGTGTAATTCCATTACTGGTTATATTCTTAGGAATTTTGCATCCAGTCCAAATCTTTGCGCAAGAAGCAACCGTGTCTGTTTGAGATACGACATAATTTTGGGATGACACAAAATTGAGCTGTGTGCAGCAGAATCTGTTCCAATACCGTAGCTCACAGTAGAATCTCCTATGAAGAATAGACCCTCAATTTCAGGAATTTGGTGTGGCATTTTTTGCTTCCAGACAAGTCCTGGCTCCTTTACCACTGCCTCTACTAGTTTCCAGGCCATTGGCTTTTCCCATAGAAGAGATTCTTGAAAATCTGGATAAATCTCAGAAATTTCGACTTTCATTTTTTCAATTATTCTTTTAATCTCAGCAGGATTATCAACAACTTGCGATTCAACTGGAGTTCCTGACATTATCAAATGTTCTCCCGGAGGAGAAACCGAAGATGTAATGTTTGTAATAAAAAAGATTCCTTTTGCAGCTATGTCTTTTCCAACAGGAAAGACTACTTGTCTTGTATCAATCTGTTTTGATAAACAAAAATGCACTTCAACTACTGAAGTTGTTTTGTTTAATCTATTAACTTTATCAACAAAAGATTTTTCAAAAACATCTTTGTCAAATAATTGATTTATTGCCAAATATGCGGGATGTGATACCACGACACAATTACTTGCAACAAACTCATCATCCTTAGTAATTATTCCTTTGACTTTGCAATTTTCTACAACAATTTTCTTTATAGAGTTATTCAACTCAATTTTTACCCCATTTTTTTGCAAATAAGAAGAAAGAAGTTTTGATATTTGATCATATCCACCATCGCTTGGATATGCAAATTCACTAGTTCCCCCTTTGAATGGATTTGCTCGAATAATAGTTCTTACAAATTCTCCAAGAGATACATGCTCTGGAACATCTGCAAAGGCAAGCATACAAACCGCATCAAAAAATTTTCTAGTATGCTCATCAAATTTTTCCATAATCCTAGTCAGAGGGGTGTTATCTAATTCCTCTGATTTTTTAATAGAGCTAAAAGCCATAGGCGTTAGGGTTCGAAGCAATTGAATTCTACTTCTAAATGGAACAATAGACATTTTCAAAATATCTGTAATTCCTTTAGGATATCTGAAAAATTTCTTATCTTGAAAAAACGCAATATCGAAAACTTTGGCAAGCTTGAGTTGAGATATAATTCCTACCTCCTTTAGAATCTCATACACAGCGGATTTCTTATAAAAAGGCATTATGTGAAACCCATTGTCTAAAATGTGATTTTTGTACGTCATAGATGAAGTTCTGCCACCAACCTTGCTTGATTTTTCATAGATGTGAACCGAAATTTCCTCTTTTGTTAACAATGCTGCAGTTGAAAGACCGCTTACTCCTGCACCAATAATGATCACTTTTTGATTCATGGAATAAAAAACACAATTGTCTTATTTAGGCATAAACGAAAAAAATTAATGTGTTGGCACTAGGTCAAAATTAGCACTAGATTCAAATATCATTAAAGTGTTTCTTTGATAATGATAAAGTATGTCCTATTAGGATTATTCTTGTTACAAGTGCCAATGATTTCATCCTCTTTTGCTCAGGAAATCCCTGATTGGATAAAAACCAACGCTGGGTGGTGGGCAGAGGGAATAATTACAGATGATGATTTTATACAGGGAATCCAATTTCTGATAAAAGAAGGAATACTGAAAGTTCCATCTGCCCAGGCAGGTAGTGAAGAATCAGCAGAGATGCCCCAATGGTTCAAAACCAACGCTGGGTGGTGGTCACAGGGAATAGTCAGTGATAGTGAATTTATTAGTTCAATTCAATACTTGATGAAAATTGGTGTAATCACTGTAGGCGCTGACTACCCCGCAGCTGAAAAAGAATCTAGTGTCGATTCAGTATTAGAATCATTAGAAGCCGAGCTTGATGCCTGTCAAGAAATTACCATTACCTACAAACGACTAGACTGCGAAAAAGAAGTTAAAGAAAAAATGAATTATTATTGGTACAAAAATAATTCAGATGTATATCAAATAGGTCCAATTACTTTCTATTATCCTGGTCTTGGCACTGAGGGTAATGATTTCTTTATGCAGGGCGATCAACCAATACTTACCGTTAGAATACTAGTCGAAAACTCTGGATCAGATGAGAATGTTTCTATGATGTGCACTGGTCCTGCGGTTTGCAATTATGATGTTTGGGATGGTACAAAGGCCTTCAAATATTCCGGAATGGACTTTACAAATGGGCAGATTGTTCTAAAACCTGGTACCAAAAGAGTATTCAACATGTTGTTTGGCCCAAATATTGGTTATGGGGGAACAAAGTTCGAATATGACTCATCCAAAGACTATGTCTTTAGAGTATCAGAGCCTTGGGGCAGAGCGGAAATTCCCTTGAATATAAAATAAAAATGGTATATTTACGTTCAAAAAAAGTCAAGGGAGACCAGTATCTATATCTTGTGCAGAGCGTCTGGGATCCAAAAAAGGCAACCTCAAGGCAAGAGATTATCAGGTATTTGGGCAAGGCTTCGAGAGTGTCAAAAAATGACATTCCAAAAGAATACAGAAACGACAAAAAAATCTCAACATTTTTAGCTTCATACAACTACAAATTCGGGGATCATAGTAAAATGGTTAAAAAATACAGAAAAAACCTTTTACAATATTTACAAGATGGAAATTTGGAAAAATCTCTTGGTATTTATTCAGAATACAGAAAGATCTTTGGCACAACAGACTTTTATGAAAAAATCCTTCGGTCAGTGATGTACGAAATAGGTAGGCTGTGGGAACAAAACAAGATTAGCATTGGCACGGAACAAGTTTGCAGCAACGTAGTTCAGAATTTAATCCATATCATCAAACAAAAAAATATCATTTTTGCAAAGAAAGGTAAGGTTTTGATTTGTACCCCTGTAGGAGAAGAGCACAGCATTGGTTGTAATATTCTAGAATGCTATTTGTTATGTAAGGGGTTTCAAGTGTTTAATCTTGCACCACCTGCTCCAGCAGATTCTGTGCTGTCTGTCATTGAAGAAAAAAAGCCGAAGGCAGTTTTTGTCTCTATCACTCTTGAGGATAACTTGAAGGCAGGACAAAGACTAGTTAACAAAATTAAAGAACGATACGACATTCCTATAATTGTCGGAGGGCAAGCGATAACCCATGGCAAATTAATTCTGGGTGCAAAAACCTTCACTGCTGACTCGCTTAGCTCACTTCCCACTTTATTGAGTTCAATTTAGAACTGACATGCGTTACAAAAATAGCTATATGAATCTAAATTCTAAACAAACCGGTATACCACAATTTAATTGGATTCCTAGAACATCTGGCACATATACTACGACTTTTTTCTTTTGGGAAAGTGTTGATAATTCTGCCGCAGTTGCACTTCCAATAACATTCAGTTTTCAAGTATATAATTAAATCAAAACAAGTAAATAATTAATCAAATTTTATATTTTTTAAAATAAACAGAAATATTTGATAGACTTATGATAGGGTTTCATTTTTTGCGTAATCTTCACTAGGATTACGAA